>MDTA01078209.1_pt1 | contig 14003 bp, 15 predicted proteins | sample 811151 | NCBI WGS metagenome assembly MDTA01 (sample SAMN05326648, study PRJNA326480) | marine metagenome | isolation source: seawater | place: Indian Ocean: South | collected 2010 | reverse complement strand
TTCAGCACGGAGCGTTTCTGGGCAACCGTCAAGAAGACGGAAGCCACGATGGTTTTCCTACTCGGTGTGATGGCAACTTTCCTCGCGAAGCGACCGCCTTGCGCAGATGATCCTGACCATACGATGCGCTTGATGTTCATGGTGCCTTTGCTCGATGACGTCGCTGCGTTCGCCGATCGGTTTGGCGTAGCCGTGTATACGATCTTCAACATGACGGAAGTGGCAACACCCACTTTCTCGGCGCCAAACCCGCAGCAACCAGGTACCTGCGGTCGTGTGCGTGACGGCGTGGAAGTGCGCCTGGTGGATGAGTTCGACTGTGAGGTAGCGCCAGGCACTGTTGGCGAGATGGTCGTGCGGATGGACCGACCTTGGGGCATGAACCATGGGTATTACAAAAATCCGCAGGCGACGGTGTCTGCCTGGCGCAACGGCTGGTTTCATACGGGCGACGCGTTTCGTCAGGACGACGATGGCAATTTGTACTTTGTCGATCGCATCAAAGATGCCATTCGGCGTCGTGGCGAAAACATCTCCAGTTACGAAGTGGAGACCGAGGTGGCAGCCTACGCCGACGTACGGGAGGCTGCGGCGATACCCGTGCCGAACGAATACGGCGACGACGACGTCATGGTTGTGGTTGCGCCGGTCAACGACGTGGCGCTCGCTCCGGAAGCGTTATTTGACTTCCTGATCCCGCGCATGGCGCATTTCATGTTGCCGCGCTACGTGCGCGTCGTGGACGAATTACCGAAGACTCCTACGGCTAAAGTACAGAAACACAAGTTACGTAACGCAGGCGTCACGAAAGACACCTGGGACCGCGAGGCGCATGGTATTCGTGTAACCCGACACGGCGTCCAACGTGCCTGAAGCGTGTCGGCCTGTCAGTCGTCTGTCAGGCCCAACATCTGCGGGAAGTTGGGTTGGCCGTTGCCAGCCGTTTGTCCGCCATCCACGGGGATGACCGCGCCGTTCACATAAGACGCGTCGTCACTTGCGAGGAAGCCGACAACCTTGGCGACTTCGTCCGCTTGTCCGAACCGACGCATTGGATGATGTTTGGCATAGTAGTCGGCGATTTCCGCGTGGCGTGTGAGTCCACGCGCGAGGGGCGTAACTGTCAGTCCAGGGCAAACCGCGTTGGTGCGAATATTGAAACGACCGAGATCAATTGCCAGGTTGCGCGTGTAGTTGACTACTGCGCCTTTGGCGGCATTGTAGGCCGAGAAACTATTATCACCACCCATCCCTGATACGGATGCCGTGTTGATGATCGCTCCGCCGCGCCGCGCCTTCAGATGTGGAATGGCCGCGCGACAGCCGTAGAACACCGAGTTCAGATCGATATCCAGAATGCGCTGCCAGTCGTCTGTCGCGAGCCCTTCGGTCGCGCCAAACGTGCCAATGCCGGCGTTGTTGAACAAGATGTCCAGACCGCCAAAATGCTTAACGCCAGTGGCGATCAGTGTTTCCACCTGATCGGCATTGCTGACGTCAACGCTGACGAAGATGGCTCGCTCAGTTCCGCCGCACGCAGCGATCAGCTCTTCGGCTGCATCCGCGTTGATGTCGCCCAACACGAGCGACGCACCCTCGTCCGCCATCAGCCTCGCCGTCGCCGCGCCAATGCCCGAGTTCGCGCCTGTAATCACGGCGACTTTCTTGTCCAGCTTGCCCATGTGCTATTGCGGTCCGGAGACGTTGCGAGCGACTACGTTGGCCACCGACGAGACGCCAAAGCGGTCTCGGGTCATGCCAAAACCGCTGGTCCAGGACGTCGCCTGAAAAGGCATTTCGACCGTGCCCCGGTCTGCGAGTCGCGCAAATACCTGTTCACCCTCTTCGACGCCATGGCCGTTGAAGTTCAGGTACGGTTCGATTGCCATGCTGGACACCCCCTCTCAGGTTGAATTGGCGTGTGTGTCTCGCGCATTTAGCTACGAGTTGTCGTTCGCCTCGATAAACTGTTCGAGCATCTCGGTTGGAACTGCACCACCTTGCTGAGCACGTAACTTACCCTGGCGGTCGAAGATGAGGAAGCTCGGGGTCCCGATGAATCGCTGACCGGTCAACTGTGCGAACCACTTGGCACCGCTCATGAACGGCGCTATCAGGTTTGGGTAGGTGATCGAGTGTCTGGCGATAAAACCTTTGGCGGCCTGCTGATTCTCACCGTCCAATGAGATACCCACCACCGTCACGTCGGCATCTTCGTTGAACTCGTGAAAGTCCTGGTACGCGTGCGCTTCGCGATTGCAGATGTGACAGTCCGACGACCATATTTTCACGACAACCCACTGTCCTTTGCCGAGGTAGCCTTGCAACTCGTTGCCGGTGGGCGTGAAGCGCCGCAGATCAGCGGCCGCAAGCGGTAGGGCCACGCAGAGAATACTCAACAGAACAAGAAGACGCGCAAACATAGGTTAAGTCTGGACAGAAGATGCTCGTGGTGCGGACGGGGAACGGATAATCTAGTGCTTCAACAGAACGCTAGTCTACGCCCGACATTGCTTGGCGGAATTCAAAAGACCTGGAATGCTTGATATCACCGCCGTCATTGCGAATTCATCAGCCGCGGGCATGTCCCGATATTGAGGGTGCGTGGTACTCGAAGGCGATGTCCAGTGGCTGCCAATCGACCGTGCTGCTCTCCCGCCAGCCGTACGAATGTAACGAGCTGTTTGAACACGGCTGTTTTGGCGCGACGCACCTGATTCGCCCCAAGCACGGGCCGCGACCGCAGCGTCTCGGTGCGAGTAGACTCCGCGTGGCAACGAGTCACGGTCTGTGCGAGGCGTGTCAGTAAGGAATAGAACCGATGGACACGGTTATTGTTGGAGCCGGCCAGTCTGGCCTCGCGCTCAGTTATTTCCTGACAGAGCGCGGCATCGACCATCTGCTCCTGGAACGGGGACGCGTCGCCGAACGGTGGCGCTCCGAACGCTGGGACAGCCTGAGATTTCAGTTTCCGAACGCCTTTGTGAAGCTGCCAGGTTATCAGTACGATGGCGACGACGCCTCCGCCTTCATGCATCGAGACGAACTTGTGGCGTGGCTGGATGCGTATGCGTTACGCATCAACGCGCCGGTTCGCTGTGGCGTCTGCGTACATAAGATTGCCCGCGACCACGCGGGCGAATGGCGCGTGGACACGTCTGCGGGCGACTATGCGGCGCGCAATGTCGTGGTGGCAACGGGTCCTTACCAACAGCCAAACATTCCGGCTGTTGGACGGCGAATTCCGGCACGCGTGCGGCAACTGCCCGCGAGTTTGTACACGGGGCCCTCTCAGGTAGGTGAAGGTCCCATTCTGGTTGTTGGGTCCGGCGCATCCGGCGGTCAGATTGCAGAGGATCTGCTGCGAGCGGGGCGTGACGTCACACTCGCCGTCGGCCGGCACCGGCGCTTCCCACGTCGTCGTGCAGGCCGTGACATCGCCTACTGGCTGGAAGAGTTGGGAACGTTGGACAGGACGGACCCCGGCGATCCGACGATACCGTTCGCCCACTTGTTGAGCGGCATCGATGGCGGTCAGGACCTCAACTTACGCGACTTACAGGATCGGGGCTTACGCTTGCTGGGGCGACTGTCAGATGTGACCGCGACGCGCTATCAGTTCGCTGATACGCTTGCACACGACCTGGCGGTAGGCGACCAGATCTATGCGTATGTCTGCGCCCTTGTCGACGCCAATATCAACGGTACCGAAGCGCCGCCACCTGTTGCCGTCCCGCCCGCACCTGCACAGATTGACGCGGAGCGCATGTCTCTGGACGCTTTTGCGACGGTCATCTGGGCGACTGGCTATCACACTGACTTCAGCTGGGTCGACAGCCCGGCTATCGCGGCCGATGGTAAGCCCCGGCACTACCGCGGTGTCAGTGAGGATCCCGGATTGTCGTTCATCGGACTGCCGGGTTTGTACAAAGCGCGGTCATCGTTTTTGTGGGGCGCCGAAGAGGACGCCCATTACCTCGCCGAGCATATCGCCAGCGCAAAAGCCAATACGTCAACCCAATGAAATTCAGCATTCAACTGTACGCGTACTACCCCGATAAGTCTTACGGTGGTGACCGCTTGTATGCGGACATGCTCGAACAAGCTGTACTGTGCGAATAACTGGGCTTTGATGCGGTATCGATCACTGAACACCACCTGATCAATATTCTGTTGATGCCTGCGCCGCTGACGTTCGCAACCAAGATTGCCGCGCATACCAGTCACATCAAGATCATGACGTCTATCGTCGTGTTGCTATTACATGACATGCGCATTTTTGCTGGTGAGGTTGTTGTCGCGGACATCTTCTGCGACGGTCGCTTGCTGCTCGGCGTTGGACGTGGCGCATACGCCTACGAAATTGAGCGCATGGGTGTGCCGATGGATGAGACGCAGGCACGCTTCAATGAATCGTTGGATGTACTGCAGACGTTGTTGAGTCGTGAAGAAGTGGCCTGGGACGGTGACTATTATCAGTACGAGCCGTTGACGATCATGCCTCGCCCCACACAGTCAGGTGGACCGCCGATGATGATGGCTGTCATGAACCCGGAAGGTATCTACCAATGTACGAAGCGCGGTTTCCATATCCAGACGACCCCGCTCGCTGGCGATCATCAGCTGTTGGTGGATCAGGTCAGCGCGTTCAATCGTGGCAAAGATGAGCTCGGCGTACGGGGTGAAGAACTTACGCTCTCGCTGTCGCGGGTCTCGTATCTCGCGGAGGGTCATCGTGACGCCAGTGCCAAACTGGATCTTGCGTACGACTACTACAAACGTTTCGACAACGTCTTTACCGGGTCAGGCGTTGTTTGCGCAGGCATGATCGAGCCGTTACCCCGGCGGCAATCAAAAGCGGAGCTTGGAGAGAGCCTGTTGATCTGCGGCGCGAGCGAAATGATTGATCAGCTTGGCGAATATGCCGAGCTCGGTATTGACCGACTTATTCTCAACGTGAACTTTGGCGCAGAACAGGCAGAGACTCTGGATATGTTGCAGAGGTTCTCGGAAGACGTCATGCCACACTTCGAGGTCACCGGTTGTCCCTCGGGCGTGGTAGGCTTCTCGCATCAGGCAAATTGAAACCCGCCAATGTTCTGAGTGATCGCACAACACCTGGGTAGCGGAACGCGCGGCATCGCCGCGGCACCACCTCTGCGCGCATTGGCTCCAATGCCGCAATCGAGGCAGACGTTTTGCTATTCAGATCCTAGAGGTGTTGCGCTATGCCTGAGCTATTCGATAATCCCATGGGGCTCGATGGTTTCGAGTTCGTAGAATTTGCGTCTCCTACACCCGGTGTACTCGAACCCTTGTTCGAGCTGCTGGGTTTCACCAAAGTTGCCATCCACCGTTCCAAACGCGTGAGCCTGTATCGGCAAGGCGGCATCAACTTCATCATTAACGAAGAGCCCAACAGCCAGGCGGCGTACTTCGCAGAGGAACATGGTCCGTGCGCATGTGGTCTCGCGTTTCGGGTGCTTGATTCCCACGTAGCGTATGCGCGTGCATTGGAGCTTGGCGCGCAACCGGTTGATATTCCGACCGGACCGATAGAGCTGCGCCTGCCTGCGATCAAAGGCATCGGCGGGGCGCCGCTCTATCTGATCGACAGGTTTGGTGAACAGGCGTCGATCTATGATATTGACTTCAAGTATCTGGATGGCGTTCAGCGCAATCCCGTAGGCTGCGGTTTCCTCGAGATTGACCACTTGACGCATAACGTATACCGCGGCCGTATGGAGTATTGGGCGGGCTTCTATGAAAAGTTGTTTAACTTTCGCGAATTCAGATTCTTCGATATCAAAGGTGAATATACAGGCTTGACCTCACGCGCGATGAGCGCGCCAGACGGCAAGATACGTATTCCGCTGAATGAAGAGGCCACTGGCGGCAGTGGGCAGATCGAAGAGCTCCTGATGCGCTACAACGGCGAGGGCATTCAGCACATAGCGTTGCGCTGAAACAACCTGCTCGAGGCGTGGGATCGGTTGCGTGCCAATGGCGTATCGTTCATGACCCCGCCGCCCGATACATATTACGAAATGCTGGACGAACGATTGCCCAATCACGGTCAGCCGGTGGATGAGTTGCGCGCTCTCGGCATACTGCTTGATGGCTCTACAAACGACGGCGACCCGCGGTTGCTGCTGCAGATATTCTCGGACACTGTACTGGGCCCGGTCTTTTTCGAGTTCATTGAACGTCAGCGTGATGAGGGATTTGGTGAAGGCAACTTCAAAGCGCTGTTTGAATCCATTGAGCGTGATCAGATTAAACGTGGTGTTGTAGGTGAGGTCACTTGATGCAAAGTTGGATTGAAAGTGCGAACTCGGCGGATACCGAGTTTCCGCTGCAGAACCTGCCGTTTGGCGTAGCGTCGATCGGCGAGACGTCGCCGCGCTGCGTGACAGCTATCGGTGACTACGTGCTCGACCTCGCTGTCTGTGAACAAACCGGTTTGCTTCGGCTAGACGCTGGCGGGGGCGATAGTGTGTTTGCGGCGCCTTCGATCAACGCCTTTATGGCGCTTGGTGCGCCCGCGTGGGCGCGCGTGCGTGAGCAGTTGCTCGAACTGTTACGTGAGGGTGGCGATGCGCGGATACGGGAAGCCACTGACTTACGCGAACAGGTTTTGCGGCCGCTCGCGGAAGCGACGCTGCGGTTGCCCATACGGGTCAATGAATACACCGATTTTTATGCAGGTAAACAACACGCGTTTAACGTTGGGTCCATTTTCAGGGGGCCGGAAAACGCGTTGCCGCCCAACTGGTTGCATATCCCGATTGGGTACAACGGCCGCGCCTCGACTGTGGTTGTCAGCGGCACGCCTGTTCATCGGCCATTAGGACAGTTGAAGAGCCCGGAAGATACGGTGCCGCGCTTTGGGCCATGCGAGCGTCTCGATATCGAACTCGAGCTTGGTGCCGTGGTTGGCATACCCAATCGCATGGGCGAGCCGGTCACCGTGACACAGGCTGACGATATGATCTTTGGCTATGTGTTGTTGAATGACTGGTCAGCGCGGGACATTCAAGCGTGGGAGTATCAACCGCTGGGGCCGTTCCAGGGGAAAGCGTTTGGCACAACGATCAGTCCCTGGGTTGTCACCAAAGCGGCGTTGGAGCCGTTTCGGACAAGTACACCGGAACGCGAAGTACCGTTGCTGCCTTATTTGGTTGAGCATCGTCCGATGTCGTACGACATTCACCTTGAGACGACGATCAGGCCTGCGGGTGGCACACACGCCACGACGTTGTCTCGAACCAACGCGAGCCATCTCTATTACTCAGCCGCGCAACAGCTAGCGCATCACGCGATAGGTGGCTGCCAGATGAACACGGGTGATCTGCTCGGGTCAGGCACCATCTCGGGCCCGAGCGCCGACGAATACGGCTCGCTGCTGGAGATGTCCTGGGGCGGCAAGCATCCGATCAAGTTGGAGAGCGGCGAGACGCGTACATTTATCGAAGACGGCGATGAGCTGACATTACGGGGCTGGTGTGAAGGCGAAGGTCATCGTATTGGCTTTGGTGACTGCGCTGGTGTGATCCTTCCGGCAAAGCCGTTTTCCGGATGAAGCGCTCAATGTGCGCCGAGCCCACTTGCGATATGTGATGCCAGGGACTCGGCCTCGCGCCCGGCACCGTAAAGGATCCCGGAGCGTCGGTGTTCTACATAATTGAAGCCGAGGAAGTGCAGGTTTGGCGCCGCCGTCTCCCAGCCGGTTTGTTCCGGATGCCCGCCAGCACCGAAGACGGGTGCGTCCAACCAGTCCAACGCACGTTCGTACCCGGTGGCCCAGACGATGCTCTGGATATGTTCGCCGCCCAGGCGCACGTGGCGTGGTCCGTTGACCGCATGGTGCGGCAGGGTCGATTCGGTGGCTGTAGGCGCTGACAGCGACTGGTCTTGAATCAGCTGATCGATTGCCTGCAGTGTGCGTTGTCGAAACGCATCTCCGAAACGCATGTTGTCCGCGAGGCTCCTGTCAAAACTTGCCTTGCCCGCGTCCAGTGAGTTGAGCCGGCCCGCGAGCTGTATACCCCGTGCAGCCAGATTGCGAAGGCTCAAGTGCTCCTGTCCCGCCCGCCCGCTTAATATCGGGTCATGGTTGAATCGATGACCCGGGTCATCCAAAGCGCGCCAATGCCGGTCCAGCCAACCAAGTTCACGCTGCCATGTGATGATATCGCGGCCGCGATAGTGCCTTGGAATGTCCCCGATGCGGCTCGTTGCAAGTGTTACCCTCCGCCCGGCCTTATTGAGCTCTGCTGCTATCTGTGCGCCTGACTGACCTGACCCGACTACCAGCACGTCGCTGGATGGCAGGTCCGATGGGTTTCGATAATGGGCACTGTGCAGTGAAAACACATCAGGAGCACTGACCGCCATCGCTGGTGTTTTTGGCACCTGATATGTACCGGTGGCCATGACCAGGTGCCGTGCCCGAAGCCTCTCGCCGGCGGCGGTATCCAATGCCCAACCGTTGTCGCGCGGAGCGGCATGCGTGACTTCGACGCCGGTCCAGATGTCGCCACATCGAGCGGCGTAGTCATTGAGGTAAGCGACCAGATCGTCGCGTGGCAGGAAGCCGTCCGGATCGGTGCCCGCGTACGGCAGCCCTGCCAGTTGTACCGACCAGTTCGGTGTCACCAGGCAGAATGAGTCCCAGCGTTGAGATTGCCACGACTCCGCGATCCGTCCTTTCTCAAGCACCAGATGCTCGACGCCATGCACACGTAACGCGGCGCTTAGCGATAAACCCGCCTGGCCCGCGCCAATGACGGCAACATCCACACGGGTATTTCCGCTCGCCATGCTGATGCCGGCGTGGAGCGGTCAGGCCTTGCGCCGGCTGATGCGTTCGCCCAGTTCGATTTCGAACTCGATAAAACCGATTGGCGGTGGTTCTATACCCGCCTGAGACAACATGTTGTGCGCCTGGCCGCGGTGGTGGACTTGATGTTGAAACAGGTTGGAGAAGTAGACGCTACGTGACACTTCCCAGTACTCGGGCTCAGCCAGTAAGGTCTTGAATCCCACCGCCTCGTCCAGCGCTGCCTCATCCATGTCCCGGGTCAGATCGATGTAATAACGGTTCATTTCGTCCTGTATTGCTCGCAACTCGCCAAGCGTGCCCGCGACTGGCTCGTCCAACGATCCAAACCGGCTCGGGTGCACACCCTCCAATCGTTCCTGGTACAGGAGGTCGACCAGTACGATGTGATTCAACGTGCCGAAGATACTGCCGAAAAAAGCCCCCCGGTCGACCGTCAGGTCGGCCTCGGAAAGCGCCGCGCAGGCGTCGTATAAACGGCCGTTTGCCCAGGCACTGAACCGTGCCACGCGATGTGGATGAGCCAACATGGGTGTTGATCCGAGAAAGATAGCGGTGACGAGGAGCGTAACGTTTAATCCGGCTCGCCTCTAGCCATAGAGATATCGCCTCACGGTGGCAGGACGACGAGAATCGCATCGAGTCCCAGCAGAGGAAAGTGCATCGTGAACAGAATATTGGTTGCCATCATCATCGCCGTCATGTCATGGAACGTACACGCCGACGATCCGCCTGTGATGGTGCCGATCAAACGGTTGACGTTGGATTACGCGGTGCGCGCGGCGCAGGCGACCATTGCCGCGTGCCGCGAGCAGGGGATGAATATCACAGTTGCGATTGTGGATCGTGGGGGGCACGTGCAGGTGGCGCTGCGCGATACCCTGGCGATGCCGTTGTCATTAACGATCGCCGAGCAGAAAGCCTACGCGGCCATGAATTTCAATGTGCCAACGTCAGAAATGGCGAATCGTTTTACGTCGCCGTTCTCAGTGGGAAAGGTACAGGGCATCATTCTTTCTGCCGGCGGGCTGTCAATCACCGCGGGTGGTTCTATCCTTGGCGCCATTGGCGTCAGTGGAGCGCCATCGGGTCAGGTGGATGAAGAGTGTGCCCAAGCGGGTATCGACGCGATCAGCGACGATCTGGAGATGGCCGAGTAGCGTTCGCGAGTACAGCCCGTATGGGTACGGCGTACAGGTGGGGCTTTGTGAGTACGGTCTAACTGTCCATGGAAAGCCTGGCGGACTACTCGCGTCGGTCCCTGCGCGCTTATTCCGACTCAAGCAGGTGCTGATCTCTCCGTTTAGCGTACCGTGTGTTCAACGCTCGCGACAGGTAATACACATCCCAGACCACGAGGCTCAGGCCTTTGGCCCCGTGACCAGGGTTTCGCTGCGGCTCAATGTTGGTGAACGCCTGAAAGCCAGCGCAAAAGCTCGCGCTTTTGGCGCGGGGGATCTCGCTGCAAGGAGTTGTCCCGCACATGACGCCCCGCCAGCCGAGCGGATACACCTTCTCGAATATGGCGCTGGCGGGAACGAGATGGCGGCTGACGCCGCGGACGCCATCACATCCGCCGGTGTACTCGCAATCGATACGTTGCGTGGAACCGTGTTGCGTACACGTTACACACGGGGAACTTGAATCAATAGCCTGCAGCTGGGCGTCATCCCCTTCATGCACAACCCGCGGGCCCGCCACCAATGAACACAACTTGCATTGTCATGCCGGGGTGTCAGGCAAGCGCGGCCGCGATGTGCTCCCCAAACGTGTCGGTGTTCGTGGTGCCGCCCAGGTCCCGTGTACGTTTGCCCGCCTGGTCCAACACCGCATCAACCGCCGTGTTGATGGCGTTGCCAGCCTGCCGCAGCTTGACATCTTCGCGTTGCTCACCGAGCCAGGCCAGCATCATCCCGGCTGACAGAATGAGCGATGTCGGATTGGCGATGTTCTGTCCCTGAATGTCGGGCGCGGAGCCGTGCTGCGCTTGTGCGCAGACCAGCCCGGTCTCGGCGTTTGCATTGACCGACCCGGCCAGGCCCAGACCACCCGAAAGCTCGCTGGCCAGATCGGACAAGATATCCGCATAGAAGTTGGTCGTGACGATCACGTCAAACTGGCCCGGGTCACGCACAAGGTGTGCGGCCATGGCGTCCACGATTACATCGGTCAGTTCGATATCTGGAAACTCCACTGCCACCTTGCGGACTTCGCGCATGAACAAGCCATCCGTCATCAGGAAGTTGTTGGCTTTGTGTACGGCAGTGACCTTCTTGCGGCGTTGCGCGGCTGACAAGAACGCCTGCCGGGCGATACGCTCACAGGCTTTGGCAGTGATCTTGCGGACGGACATTGCCAGGTCTTCGGTTGGCATAAACTCGCCGATACCCTGGTGCATGTTGCGATCAGGGTAAAAGCCCTCGGTCGCCTCGCGCATGATCACGAGGTCCATATCACCGCCCCGACACGGTACGGATGGACGGGTTCTTGCCGGGCGGATGTTGGCGTACAGGTCGAGCCCGACACGAAACCCGGCGGACACGTTGACGCCGCCTTGCTCTCGTGGCGGGTAATCCATATGCGATTGTGGACCGAGCAGGATCCCGTCGAATTGTCTGGCCTGCTCCAGAGTTTCCTGGCGAATGGTGATGCCGTGTTTCTCTAAGCTGTCGAATCCGGCGTCCTCGTAGGTGTACTCAAGGCCCAGACCATATTTCTGATCCGCGGCTTTCAGGACCTGCATGGTCGCTTCAGTGATTTCCGGGCCGATGCCGTCGCACGGCAACACCATGATGCGCATAGTTCTACATCTCTGACTTGAACGGCGTTAGTTTACTTCGTCAGGCGAGCGACTAGTGGGCCGTCCGTCTGCCTGACACCGGACGCACGCGCCCTGGCCCCGCATACCCGATACATACGGCGGAAGCAATGGCGAAGCCAATGCACATCTGGAAACCGAATGCGTAGCTACCGGTGACGTCGTATAACACCCCGGTCAGCCACGCGCCGGAGGCAGCGCCGATGGAGCAGGCGACACCCAGCAGTCCAAACACGCGACCGTACCACCGTCCGCCAAACAGCTCCGCACCAATCGCGCCGAACAGCGGCGCCGTGCCCGCGCCCAGTAATCCGACTGCGGCGACGCACAGGTAAAGTTGCCAGTGGCTGGCCCCTTCCAGCATGAACAGAAACGTAATGAAGCAGATGATGTAACCGAGCATTGCCAGTGCCCACCCCCACTCGCGGCCGATGCGGTCCGAGATCCAGCCGACAGCAATCTGTCCGGGAATCCCGATTAACACCATCAAGCCGAGTGCCCACGCACCTTCACTGACACTGAAACCAGCCTCGATGAAAAACTTCGTCTGGTGCACTTGCACGGCGTAGTGATTGAACAGTGAGAACAGGTAGGCAAATACCACTGCCCAGAATCGCGGCTCTCTGGCGATCCGGGCATAGGTCCAGTCGATGGCTGCAAAAGCCTTGTCGACAATTTCCTCAGTTTGCCCTGGCGCTCCTTGCGCACCGGGCGCGGCGCCGTCAGCCAGCAAACCCAGATCCTCAGGTTTACGGCGTTGCGCAATGATGTTCAGCGGCACGATGGTGATGACGATGAGCGCCGCCAGGCCAAGACAGGCTTCGCGCCAGCCAACCGATTCGATGAATCCCTGCAGCGACGGGAACAGGACAATGCCGCCAACGCCAACGCCCGAAAATGTGATGCCGAGCACCAGCCCACGGCGGCTGACAAACCAGTTGGGCAGGAATGTCGTATGGCCGATATAGCTCACAGCAACGCTGCCGCCGACGGTCAACGCACCCAGCGTCAGGTACAAGCCCCATAGCGAATTGATGAACGGTGTCAGGCCAAGACCGAGAGCGATGGTCAGGGCGCCTACGGGTATGACGCGTTGCGGGCCAAAACGCTCCATCAGGGTGCCGACAAACGGCGTGATTAGCATGGACGCCAGAAAGCCGAACGCAAAAATGCCCGAGGTTGCGCCGCGGTCCCAGCCGTACTCATCCAATATGGCTGGGTACAGCAGAGAGAAGGCCGTCCGCGAATTCACGCCGATCGCCATCGTGATAAAGGCGACGGCGACAACAATCCAGCCGTAGTAGAACGGTAATCGGGCGGACCAGTGTGTTTTGGGCATGCGCCAATCGACCGATGCGGTGATGTGGATGGAAGCCGCGCACCATAGCACGGCCGTGGCGGCGCTCTATCAACGTTGCTCCGCTGCTGAACCGACAGGGACGTGGCGACGAGTTCGGCGTCCCGGTAGCATCTCCGGTTTACAAATGTTTTGTGGAGGTGCGCGCGTGTCGATTTCAAAGCGTCACACCCATCGTAGTTATGTCAGCTACATCGATAAGAGTCGCGAGTTTTATGCCGCGCATGGATACGAAAATCCGTACGCATGGGCGACGCACCGCGACGTGCCGTTTACTGCATTGTCAAAGCCTTTGGCAGAGTCTCGGGTGGGTGTGGTAACCACGGCCGACATCGGGCCGCGCTCCGATGGCCGCGCTGTGCGCCAGTACGTGCAGCGCGCGGAGGATTCTTACCAGTTACACACGGACATGTCGTGGGACCGCCAGGCGACGCATATGGATGACGCGGAGTCGTTTCTGCCGCTGGACGCGCTGGCCCGCCACCAGCGAGCGGGCCATATCGGCTCGTTGAGCCCGCGTTTCTATGGTGTGTCCACCGAGCACAGCCAACGTTTGACGACCGAACAGGATGCCCCCGAAATTGCGGCGTGGATGCGCGAGGATAACGTCGACGTCGCAGTTCTCGTCGCCATCTGACCGGTGTGTCACCAGACCGTGAGTCTGGTCGCACGGCATCTGGAATCCATCGACATCCCAACCGTAACGCTCGGCTGCGCGCGCGACATCGTTGAGGAGTGTGGCGTGCCGCGTTTCCTGTTCGTTGATTTTCCGCTCGGAAATCCGTGTGGGAAGCCTTTCGATCGCGACATGCAATACAACATTGCTGGCGGGGCACTGGAACTGCTGAGCAAGGCATTTCAACCGCGCACGACAGTGCAGCACGCTGAGATCTGGGATGCTACCGACGATGCGACGTGGAGAGCACAATACATGCGCGTAGACGATTCCAATCGTGAACAACTGGCCCACGCGGGCGCCGAGCGTC
>MDTA01022703.1_pt1 | contig 14005 bp, 15 predicted proteins | sample 811151 | NCBI WGS metagenome assembly MDTA01 (sample SAMN05326648, study PRJNA326480) | marine metagenome | isolation source: seawater | place: Indian Ocean: South | collected 2010 | reverse complement strand
TTTTGACATTTAATTCCTTTTTTTTGATTTTTCCTTAAAATTGTTATTAAATTATTTTATTTCTTTGTCAAGACATATACATCCCGCCATTTACATGTATTGTTTCACCTGTAACATAGGAGGCTGACTCCGAAGACAAAAAGGCCACACAATTTGAAACGTCCTCTCCTGTACCAAGTTTTCCCATGGGAATTCTTGAGGTCAAAAATTGCCTAACTTTTTCAGCTATTTTCTCAGTCATATTTGACGTTATAAATCCTGGTGAAACACAATTAACAGTTATATTTTTTTTTGCATATTCTATTGCTAGACTTTTTGACATTCCAATAATGCCTGCCTTAGAGGCTGAATAGTTTGCCTGACCAAGATTGCCCGTGTGTCCAACTATTGAAGTAATATTAACAACTCTTCCAAATTTATTTTTTAACATGCTCTTGATGCCATACTTAGATAGTAAAAAAGTAGATGTTAAATTTATATCAATTACTTTTTTCCATTCATCGTCTTTCATCCTCAAAGATAAATTATCTACATTTACACCTGCATTATTGACTAAAATATCTAAGCCACCTAATTCAGATATAGAAGAATTTATAAACGATTCTATTTCTGAATGTTCAGATAGATTAAATTTTTTAATTTTAACGTTTGGATTATCTTTTTTTATTAATTCTAACCTTTCGGAATTTGTCCCTGTTGCTAGAACTGTGCCGCCAAGAAAAAGAAATTTTTTTACAAGTGAGCCTCCTATTCCACCCGTAGCACCTGTAATTAAAATTTTTTTATTTTTAAAGTCAATCATTTAAGGCTTTTTATATCCTCAATAGTATTTATACTTTTAGACAAAACTTTGTCACTAATTCTTTTTACAAGCCCAGAAAGCACTTTTCCAGGTCCAATCTCTATAAATTCATTAACCCCGTTTTTAATCATAAATAAAACACTTTCTCTCCATCTAACCTTTGAAAAAATTTGTTTAATAAGTAAACTTTTTATTTCCTGAGAATCCCTCACTGGCTCAGCAGTTACATTGCTTACTATATCTACTGAAGGATTTTTAAAATTAGTTTGATTTATTTTGTCTTCCATTCTTTTTGCTGCCGGGTTCATTAATGAGCAATGAAATGGAGCGCTAACAGGTAAAAAAATGGATTTTTTTTTATTATTTTTTAAAATTTTACTAATTTGATCTATTGCTGTTTTGTCACCACTTAAAATTACTTGGTTATCAGAATTATCATTAGCTACCTCGCACACACCTTTTCCTGTACCCATCCCATCAATATATTTTTGTAAATCTTCTATTTTTGAACCCATAACTGCTAACATAGAGCCTTTTCCTTCGGGAACAGCCTCTTGCATAGATTTTCCTCTCTCATGAAGAAGATATACGGCATCAGAAAAACCTAAAGAATTACATGATACAAGTGCACTATATTCTCCCAAAGAATGTCCCGCAAAATATTTTATATCCTTAATTTGTATATTAAATTCTTCAGTAATTAATTTAAAAATAGAGTAGCTTACAGTCAAAATTGCAGGTTGTGTATTTTTGGTAAGCTTTAAATCACTTTCTGGACCCTCCAGAATTATTTTTGAAATAGGATAATTTAATTTTTCGTCAGCTTCTTTAAAAATTTTTTTGACAAGATTAAAAGTTTTATACAATTCTTGGGCCATACCAACTGTCTGCGAACCTTGACCTGGAAATATTAAAGTTTTCATAATAATTTAAAGTGATTAACCTCTATTATTACTATTGTCTAAACAAAATTTAAATAGTATAAGTCCGACTTTAAATATTAAATCTATAGCAAAATGGCTTTTTACGAACATACATTTATTGGAAAACAGGATCTTTCAACCAAAGAACTAGATGGTTTGGTGAAAAAGTATACAGATATTATAACTGAATCTGGAAAACTTTTAAAAACTGAGAAGTGGGGATTATTAAACTTAGCAACAAAAATTAAAAAGAATAGAAAAGGAATTTTTATACATTTCAAATTTGAGTCTAAAGATGATGCTGTAAAAAATATTGAAGAAAAATTATCTATAGAAAATAAAGTTATAAGATATTTAACTGTAAAATATGACAAATTAGATCTAGAAAAAGAATATTTTGCTGAAACCAAATAAAATTTATGAGACGTGATAAAAAAAAAGGAAGGAAAAAATCAAATTTTAAAAATAAGCTTTCCTTATTTCAAAAGCCTGATTTTAGATTAAAAAGAAGCTGTCCATTGTCAGCTAAAAATGCCCCTGAGGTTGATTACAAGAATATTAAACTCCTAAAAAGATATATATCTGACACTGGAAAAATTCTACCATCTCGAATAACTTCGGTATCTCAAGGTAAACAAAGAAAATTATCTCTCGCTGTCAAAAGAGCAAAAATTTTAGGGCTGGTTTAAATGCAAATAATACTTTTAGAAGATATTAGAAATTTGGGTAAAATTGGAGAGATAGTTGATGTTAAAGATGGTTATGGAAGAAATTTTCTTTTAAAACTAGGGAAAGCACTAAGAGCTGACAAAGTTAATATTGATTTTGTTAACAGGAAAAAAGAAGAAATTAACAAAAAAAATATTGAGATTAAAAAAGCGGCAAAAAAAATTCTTGAGAAAATTAAGAATAAAAAATTAGTTTTTAAAAAAGAAACAAAAGAAAATGGTGAATTATTTGCTCCAATAAAACCAAAAGAAATCTCTAAGTATTTTGAGGAAAATTTTAAAACCTCTATAAATCCATCACAAATTGATTTGAAGCAAGAAATTAAAAAAGTTGGAAAATTTTCACTTTCAATTAATTTGCATTTGGATGTAACAACTGAATTACATGTTTTGGTTGAAAAGAAAGATTCAAAATAACATTCAATACTTCTCCACAGTAAGAAAAAAAAGTTAATAACTTTAATATTTTAATGATCTCCCATTAAGGTAAAAATGAAACTATCTATGGAAAAACTTAAGATTAATAATTTAAACAATAAAGAAATAAAGCTCCCTTCCAATATAGATGCTGAGCAAGCCCTTTTAGGCTCTATACTAGTTAATAATGATATTTTAGACGAAGTTTCAAATATTATTACTGTTAAAGCTTTTTATGACCCTTTGCATTCAAAAATTTATAGCTTGATTGAAAAACTTCATAACAAAGGAATGATAGCAAACCCTATAACTTTAAAAAATTCATTTGAAAAAGATGAAACTCTTTCTGAAATTGGTGGAACAGAATATCTTGTAAAATTAACAAGATTTTCATCGTCTGTAAAACAATCTGTTGATTACGCAAAAATTATTCATGAAAAATTCGTTAGACGTGAACTTGTTCAAATATCTGAAAAGTTATCAGAAGATTCTGTGGATGAGACAGCTGAAAAAACTGGTGAAAAAATAATTCAAGATACAGAAAAGTTGCTCTTTGACTTGGCTGAAAGAGGAACCTTCAGTCAATCTTTTTTAAAATTTAACCAGGCCCTCGATCAAACTATTGAGATGGCAACTAATGCGATGAAGAATGATCAAGGTATAGTAGGTGTACCTACTGGACTAGATGATCTTGATGAAAGACTTGGGGGGCTTCATAAATCTGATTTGGTCATAATAGCTGGGCGCCCATCAATGGGTAAAACTGCTTTGGCCACAAATATTGCCTACTATGCTGCAAAAAAAATTTTAGATAGTGGCAAAAAATCATCAATTGCTTTTTTCTCATTAGAAATGTCTTCTGAACAATTATCGACAAGAATTTTATCTGAACAGTCTAGAATAAAATCAAATGATATTAGAAGGGGGAAAGTTTCTGAAGAAGAATTTAACAGGTTAATAGAGTCCTCAAGAAATATTCATGAATTGCCGCTTTATATCGATGAGACTCCTGCAATAACAATTTCTACACTTTCAAATAGAGCAAGAAGAATAAAAAGATTATTTGGACTAGATATGATTGTAGTAGATTACATTCAGTTAATGACAACTGGTTCAAAGAGATTTGATGGAAGAGTTCAGGAAATATCTGAAATAACACAGGGTTTAAAAGCACTTGCAAAAGAATTGGGCGTTCCTGTTTTGGCACTTTCGCAATTATCTAGAGCTGTAGAGCAAAGAGATGATAAAAAACCCCAGCTTGCTGATTTAAGAGAATCTGGATCTATCGAACAGGATGCGGATGTTGTGATGTTTGTGTTTAGAGAAGAATACTACCTAGAAAGGAAAGAGCCTAAACTAGGAACAATTGAACACGGCGAGTGGCAAGCAAAAATGAATGAAATTCTTGGAACTGCAGATATTATAATTGGAAAACAAAGACACGGGCCCACTGGAAACGTAAAAGTAGAGTTTGAGGGTATTTATACTAAATTTAAAAACGCTCCTAAAACTGGGTAAAAATAAGTAATTTTAAATTAACGTTTTTTAAGCTATACCTGATAATAGTGACATTCTCAAATTTATACAAAAGTACAGTAATTGAAAAACCAAAATTTGTTTTATCAATTCTTATTATTTTATTATTAAGTTTTAGTTATTTTTCAAAAAATTTTCAATTAGATGCATCTTCAGATACATTGCTTTTAGAAAATGATCCAGATTTAAATTATTTAAGAGAAGTAAATAAGAAATACGGATCCAAAGACTTTTTGGTCTTAACCTATACGCATGAACCTAATGAGTCTTTTAAATCAGAAAATACTATTAAAAATTTAGCTCTATTAAAAAACTCTTTGGAAAACCTAGGGTGGGTAAATAATGTTATTACTGTATTGGATGTACCATTGCTAAAAAATAACGATAATCCTTTAGCAGAAAGGATAAAAAATTTTAAAACTTTATCTGGAGCAGACGTTGATTTAGATAGAGGTTTTGAGGAAATAATTAATAGTCCAATATATAAAGATTTTGTAATTAGTAATGACGGAAAGACAAGTGGAATTTTAGTTTATATAAAACCAGATAAAAAATTAGCTGAATTGATAGATATAAAAAATGCTTATATTGAAAGAAAAACCAAGGGAAAACTTACATCTACTGAGAAGACTGCCTACAAAAATCATTTAAAAAAATACGACTCCTATAAAAAACTGTCCAATAAAAGAAATCATGAAAATATAAATGAGATTAGAAAAATTATTAAAGATCATCCTTCCCCAGGAAAAGTTCGTAAAAACTCATCAGATATATACCCAATTATTCATCTTGGAGGTGTCCCAATGATAGCTGATGATATGATGACATTTATAAAGAACGATATTGTAGTTTTCGGAGCCGGGGTATTTTTATTTATTGTTTGCACTCTTTGGTTTGTTTTCAGAAGCTTGCTTTGGGTTTTAATGCCATTATTAAGTTGTTTTTTTTCAGTTTTAATTATGGTCGGATTTCTAGGTTTGGTTGGTTGGAAGGTAACGGTTATATCTTCCAATTTTATTGCATTAATGTTGATTTTAACTATGGCTATGAACATTCATATAAGCGTTAGGTATTTGCAATTTAGAAAAGAGAATCCAGATGTTTCGAACACTAAAGCGATTCTTTGGACTTCTGAAAGAATGTTTTGGCCAATACTTTATACTGTGCTCACAACCATATGCGCATTCTTATCTTTAATATTTAGTGATATTAAGCCTATTATAGACTTTGGTTGGATGATGACTGTGGGTTTGTTGGTTTCAATGTCAGTAACTTTTACTCTATTGCCGTCAGTTTTAAATATTTTGGGAACAAGAAATACAAATTATAGAGATCAGAAAAAATCAAAAATTACTTCTTTCTTAAGCAAAGTTGCACAAAAAAATACTAAAACAATTTTTGCTTCAGCAATTATAGTAATAATAGTAAGTATTGTAGGAATAACCAAGCTTGAGGTAGAAAATAGTTTTATAAACTATTTCGACAAAGAAACTGAAATTTATAAAGGAATGAAGTTAATAGATGAAGAGCTTGGAGGAACAACTCCTCTCGACGTAATAGTTAAATTTCCAAAAAACGAGAGTGATGATGAAAACGATGATGATTGGGGCGAAGAAGAAGATGATTCAAAATACTGGTTCACAAGAAATAAGATCGATAGAATTACCCAGATTCATGATTACCTAGATAATTTAGATGCTGTTGGAAAAGTTATATCTTTCGCATCTATGGTTAGAGTCGCTGAGGATCTAACTGGTCAAAAAAAATTACAAGGTCTAGAAATGGGTGTTTTATACACCAAGCTACCAGATTCTATCAAAAAAGAAATAATTGATCCCTATATTTCTATTAAAAACAATGAGGCAAGAATTGGTTTAAGAGTTTTAGACTCTAAAGAAAATCTTAGAAGAAACGAATTAATCAAAAAAATTAATTATGATTTAGAAAATAAAATTGGTTTAAAGAAAGAGGAATTTAAATTGGCTGGAATTCTTATATTGTTCAATAATCTTTTACAAAGTTTATTTAAATCACAGATATTAACGCTAGGAGTCGTTATGGCAGGAATAACCACTATGTTTTTAATTCTTTTTAGAAATATAACTTTGTCATTCATTGGGGTTGTTCCTAACTTTATGGCTGCTTTTCTAATTTTGGGTATTATTGGTTTGTTAGAAATTCCTCTTGATATGATGACGATAACCATTGCTGCTATAACAATAGGAATAGCTGTTGATAATAGCATTCACTATATCTATAGATTCAAAGAAGAATTCAAAAAAACCAATGATTACAATCTTACTCTTCAAAAGTGCCATGATACTGTGGGGGTGGCAATATTAAATACTTCAATAACAATAGTTTTTGGTTTTTCAATATTAGTGTTATCAAATTTTATACCCACAATTTATTTTGGTGTTTTCACAGGAATTGCTATGCTTTTAGCCATGGTTTCAGTTCTAACTTTGTTGCCAAGATTAATTTTAACTCTTAAACCATTTAAAAATGGATAATATAATCTCTTTAATAAGAGAAAATGTAGTTTTATTTGACATAATTTTTTTAATTTTTATCATTTATTTTGCCATTCAATGTTTTGCAAAAGGCTTTTTTATTAGCTTAATGTCATTTTTGAAATGGATTTTAGCATTAGTTATTACTATAATTTTAGTTCCAAAATTGGAACCCTATGTAGCTGACTATATAAATAATGACTATATTTCTGGAATTGGCTTAGGAGTAGCAATTTATATTATTACATTGTTCATTTTGATTCTTGGCGGTAAGTCTCTCGGTCGTTTGTTTTCTTACACGGGTATGGGGCCAGTGGATAAAGTTTTTGGATTTTTCTTTGGTATTTTTAAAGGCTATATTTTTATTGTGTGTATCTTTTCAATCTTAAATTGGTTTTATTCCTACGATAAATGGGATATGTCTTTAAATAACTCATACTTTTTTCCAATAACTGAAAAAGGAAGTAAATTGTTGATAGAGGAATTTCCAGAAAGAAAAGATTTGGAAGACACAAAAAAGGAAATTGAAAAAATATAAAAATGAAGAAAATAAATGAAAAGTGTGGTGTTTTTGGAGTTTATGATATTGATGATGCCTCTGCTATAACAGCCTTAGGTCTTCACGCTTTACAACATAGAGGGCAAGAAGGTTGTGGGATAGTCTCTTTTGATGGAAAAACTTTTCATTCTGAAAAAAGACACGGATTAGTTGGGGATAATTTTACTAATAAAGATGTACTTAAAAAATTACCTGGAAAATTTGCAGTTGGTCATAATCGTTATTCTACTACTGGTGAAACTTCTATGAGAAATATCCAACCTTTTTTTGCTGATCTTCATGGAGGGGGGATAGCAATTGCGCACAATGGAAATTTAACTAATGCTTTACGGCTCAGAGAAAGTTTGGTTAAAGACGGAGCAATTTTTAGAACTACAAGTGATACAGAAACTATTGTTCAATTAATTGCTAAATCAAAGAGAATGAAAATAATCGATAAAATAATAGATGCACTTTTTCAAATTCAAGGTGGTTTTTCATTAACTATGATCACTAATAAAAAACTTATTGGTGTTAGAGATCCATTAGGCATTAGGCCACTGGTTTTAGGAAAATTAAAAAATTCATATGTATTAGCATCTGAAACTTGTGCTTTAGATATAATAGGTGCAAAATTTATAAGAGAAATTGATAATGGTGAGATTGTGGTCATTGAAAATAATAATATAGAAAGCATTAAACCTTTTCCAAAAAAGAAAAGTAGACCATGCGTATTTGAGTATATTTATTTTGCAAGACCAGATAGCCTTCTTAATGGAAAAAGCGCATATGAATACAGAAAAAAACTCGGGCATGAACTTGCTAAAGAATCAGAGAATATAGGGGATATTGTTGTTCCGGTTCCTGACTCTGGAGTGCCTGCCGCTTTAGGATATGCTCAAAACAAGAAAATGAATTTTGAATTAGGATTAATAAGAAATCATTATGTTGGAAGAACATTTATTGAACCTACCCAAAATATTAGAAGCCTAGGAGTAAAACTTAAGTTAAGTGCAAACATGTCTTCTATAAAAAATAAATCAATTATTTTAATTGATGACTCATTAGTCAGATGTACTACTTGTCACAAAATTGTAAAAATGCTTTATGAGGCTGGTGCAAAAAAGATTCATGTAAGAATTGCATGTCCAGAAATTAAGCATCCAGATTTTTATGGAATTGATATGCCTTCAAAAAAAGAACTTTTGGCAGCAAATAAAAGTTTGGATGAAATGAAAAAATTTATAGGGTCGGATACATTAAGTTTTTTAAGTTTAGATGGGCTTTATAGAGGCCTATGTTCAAGCAAGCGAAATAATGTGTACCCACAATTCACAGATCATTATTTTACAGGAGAATATCCTGTTGAAAGAGTTGACCAAAATCAAAATAAAATTGTCAGTCAATTATCTCTCTTAAGCGGAAAATCTAATAATTAATTTAATTAAATATTAGTATTCTTAAATTGTTATCAACAACGTGTATTTTTTTATCAACTATAATTGGATTTGAAAAAAAACCAGCTTTTGAGGCTTTCGCATAATTAATAATTTTTCCATCTTTATAGTCAATAAATAGAAAAAAACCATTAGATGTGCTTGCTAAAATTTTATTTGAAACTAGTAGTAGAGAAGTGATGGATCCAATCTTTCTTTGTTTGATTTTTTTGTTTGTCTTAAATAAGTTTTTTGACCAAAGGACTTTCCCTGTTTTAGAGTCTAAATTTAAAATAAAACCATCTTTAGAAGTTAAAATAAAAAAATTATCAGTAATTACCGGTCTTATGTAAGTGCTAAAAGGTATCTCCCAATTTATTACGCCATTTTTTGCATTTATAGAATAGGTAGATACAGATGTACTTAAGAATATTTTATCATCTTTGTAAATAATTGGAGAAGAAAAAAAGAATTTTTCGTCCTGTCCTTTATTAGTCATCGATAAATTTAAAAGCCAATTAAGATTTCTTGTTTTGTAATTTATGGAATAGAGTTGGCCAGTAGAGGTTATAAAATATAGATTATTCATATATGTATCCAAGCTCATGCTGGTTTCTAGTTCAGACTTTAAAATAGATGGAAAGGTTTCAAAGCTTGTTTTTTTTTCACCATCTCTCTCATTTATTATGTAAAACTTATTATTTTGATTAAGAAGAAAAATATTTTCATCACGAATTTTAATAGTAGACCTGAAAGGTACTCCGTAATTTTTTGCCCAGTTAAGATTTCCTGTGTCGATTTCCAAGCTATATAAATAACCTAAATTATCAGAAACAATTATATTTTTATTTGAAATTTTTAATTTTAAATTAATAGGTACATCTTTGTACCTTTTTTTATAAAAGTTAAACTTCCAAAGTATATTTCTTTCATCTAAAGAATATCTGTAAACATTGCCTGATGGATCGTAAAAAAATATATTATTTTCGTATATTATCGGTTCAAAAGATAAATCTGATATTTTAAATTTATTTTTTCCAATTTTTTTGCTTTTATAAGTTAATTGTTTCAAGTCATTATATTCTAAGTGAGGAACATAATTATCTAATCCAAAATTGGTTTCAGACCAATTTGAATTAACTGTTACATTTGTTAATTTTCCTTTAACAAGACCTGATATCTCCTTTTTAAATTTTTTTTCCTCAGCAAAGACTAATTTTGAATTTTTTTTTAAAACTTCTTTTTCTAATTCTTTTGTTTTATCAGTAAAAAAGTCGCCGGGATTATTAAAGGAACAGCTGGCTAAAAAAATTGTAATGATAAAAGAAAATATTCTGAAAAAATTAACCATTTTTAATCAATTGTATTTTTCTTTTAATTTCATTATGGTTAATACTATCGTCATCGGAATCAAGTAAAGATAAATAATATTGTTCTGCTTTTTTAAATTGTTTTAAAGAAAAGTAATAATCAGCCAAAAATTTCAATGATTGTAATCTCCATACTGAATTTGAGTTAATAATAGGATTTAGTAAATCAAGCATATCTTGTTCTTTGGAAGTATTGGAAATAAATATTGCTTTTTTGAGTCTAAGTAAATTCAGGTCTTCATTTTTCAAGCTCGATATTGATAAAACTAGATCAAAATATTCTAGAATGATTTCTTTATTCTCTTCTAAATCTTCATCTAATATTAAAAATAAAGACAATGGCGAATAAACCTTGTCGTGTTGCCTTATAATATTTTTTAGAATTTCAAGAGATTTGGGTCGATTATCCTCTGTAAGTAAAATTTTAGCTTCAACAAAATTTTCTGAAATTTTTATTCTTTTTTTTTTATTACTGTAATCTATCCACAAAAAAGTAGCTCCTGCAAAAATAAAAACAGCGCATAAACTTATCAGTAATTTTTTGTTGGATGTAATAAATTCTTTAAATCCCTTTTTTTGTTGTTCTGGAGAGTTTAAGTTCATGTTTCTTAATATGTATTTATTTTTTTAGGAAATTTACCTTTTATTACATCGTCTTTAAATCTTCTTATACCTTTTTCTAAAATTTTTTGTAAATTTAAATATTTTTTTACAAATTTAGGATAAAAACCACTCAATCCAATTAGATCGTCTGTAACCAAAATTTGTCCATCACAGAATTTTGAAGACCCTATGCCAATAGTAGGTATATTAATAATTTTTGTTATTTTTTTTGCTGTTTTCTCTGCAATACATTCTAACACTATTGAAAAAGCTCCAGCTTTTTCTATTTGTTTTGACTCTTCAATCAATTTTTTTTCTTCTATTTTTTTTAATCCATGTGGTTTGAACTTTCTATTGTATTGAGGTGTAAAACCTATATGCCCCATAACTGGAATTCCTGATTTTACCAAGTGTCTTATTATATTAAAATTTTTTCCATTACTTTCTATTTTTATAGCGTCACAACGTACAATTTTAAAAATTTTTTTTGCATTTTTTTTTGCTTGTTTAAAATTTCTATAAGTATTAACAGGCATATCGATCACAAGAGCACTTTTTTTTATCCCTCTTTTAACAGCTAAAGAATGGTTTATCATGGTATCCATACCGATTGATTTTGTATTTTTCATTCCATAAAAAGCGGTAGCAACAGAATCTCCAACTAAAATAATGTCACAGAATTTATCTAAAATTTTTGAAATAGGTCTAGAATATGCAGTTAGACAAATCAATTTTCTTTTTGATTTAAGTCTTTTTATACGAAAAATTTTTTGTTTCATTTTTTATGAAGTTTTTACTTTGTTTGCAAATCTTTAAGCTTAGTATTTAGCTCTACTTCTTTTTCACAAAGATTTTTACATATTTTTTTAAAATTATTTATTAATTTTTCAGACTTTGAATAGTCAGATTGTCTTATACTCAATAAAGCTAAAAGGAAAATCGCTTCCTCGTTTTTCGGATTGAGTAAGATTACAGTATTTAAATTCTGTTCTTCTAAATCATATTTTTTTTCTTCATTAAAAATTTTTGCTAAATATAAATAGGATAATTCACTTTTTGGATTAAAAACTATATCTTTTTCAAATTGAAATTTTGATTTAGAAAATTTTTTTTGTTTAAAAAGATTTTTCCCTTGATCAAAATAATCACTTGCGCTAAAAGCACCGCTTGATAAGGAAAATGCAAATAGAAAAATTAAGATATAGACTTTTATTCTGCCCATCTTTTGTATTATGTACTTAATCCCGAACAATGTATATATGTTTCTCTGGATTCTCCTCTACTCGAATTAGGCTTAAAAAAATCGATTTTTTTAAAGTATTTTTTTGCAGTTGCTTTAATTTCCTCAAAGTCTTCTCCCATAAAAAGTTTAGATACAAGAACCCCATTTTTATTCAATATTTTCTTTGAAAAGTATAAAATATCTAAACATAATTGGTTTGTTCTTATACAATCTAAATTTTTATTTCCTGTAGTATTAGCGGCCATATCGCATAAAATAACGTCAATATTTGAGTTAAAATATTCATTTATAATTATTTTAGTCCTTTTTTCTAAAAAATCTCCCATTATAAATTTAACGTTTTTAATTTCTTTTATTTTTTTCTTATCTATAGATAAAATTTTGCCATTTTTTATTTTTTCTGTGGCAACCTGAGACCATCCTCCAGGGAAAGACCCAACATCTAATAATTTTATGTTATTTTTCAAAAATTTAAATTTTAAATTTAATTCAATTAACTTAAAAGCAGATCGCGATCTATAGCCAGATATTTTAGCTTTTCTAAAAAAATGATCTTGATAACTTTTGCTATCCATTTAACAAAATTATAGTATGTCTTGCTGATCTTCCTCTAGCTCTACTTGGTTTTCGGTTTTCAATCTAACTCTATAATTATAAATACCAGCAGGAATTAAAACTAAATAAACTAAAGAACAAATTGTTAAAGTTTCAAAAGTAAATTGAATAATTGATACAAAAAATAAACCCACACCCAATAAAAGAAAAATTGTCATATTTCTTCTGATGGCAATCTTTTTAAAAGAAAAAGTAGGGACTTTGCTTATTAACAATATAGACACTAAAACCATAAAATACGGTGTTATAACTCTTAAATCAATTAGTTTGGAAAAATTTGACAAGTCAAACATTAAAGGAAAAAGAATTAAACATCCGCCTGCAGGGGATGGAATTCCTTGAAAAAAATTATTTTTCCATTCATCATTTTTTTCAAACTTAGTCAGATTAAATCTTGCAAGTCTGAGCACGCAACAAACAGAAAAAAATAAAACAATTAGCCATCCAATTTTTCCAAATTTATTTAATTCCCAAAAATAAATTATAAACGCAGGAGCTATTCCAAAACTTACAAAATCTGTCAAAGAATCTAACTCTTTTCCAAAATCAGAAGTCCCTTTAATTAATCTTGCTACTCGTCCGTCTAATCCATCTAAAATTGCAGCAACAACTAAAAATAAAACAGCAAAGGTAAAATTTCCATCCATTGCAAATTTGATTGAACTAATTCCAAGACAAACTCCAACTAAAGTTAATACGCTTGGCAAAATGTATCTCGATTTATTTACCGATACGACTTTAAATTTGTTTTTTTTTTCCATTTATAAACTCGCTATTAAACTTTCTCCAGCTATAACGTTTTGTCCTACTTTTACCATAGTTTTTCTTTGGCTATAGTATATATCAACTCTACTTCCAAATCTAATCATGCCAAGTCTTTGTCCTTGATTAACTATCTGAGTTTTCTCTACTTGAGTAACTATTCGCCTTGCGATCAATCCTGCAATTTGAACAACTACGATAGATTCGTTCGATTTTTTGTCCTTAATTTTAAAATAATTTCTTTCATTTTCCTCACTTGCTTTATCAAAAGAAGCGTTTAAAAATTTTCCAGGTTTGTAAAAAATATCCTCTATTTCTCCGCCAAGAGGTGCTCTATTCACATGACAGTCAAAAACGTTCATGAAAATGCTTACTCTTGTGAGTTTTTTATCACTTAAGCCTAATTCAATAGGTCCGCTCACTTCCTTAATAGCAGAAATTCTACCGTCTGCTGGGCTAACCAAATAATTTTCATCATCTATGATTGTTCTTTCAGGGTCTCTGAAAAAGTAATAAACC
>MDTA01107571.1_pt1 | contig 14007 bp, 17 predicted proteins | sample 811151 | NCBI WGS metagenome assembly MDTA01 (sample SAMN05326648, study PRJNA326480) | marine metagenome | isolation source: seawater | place: Indian Ocean: South | collected 2010 | reverse complement strand
TAAAATGCTAGTCTGGATTATCTGTAATCAAAAAGAAAAAGGTAATTACACTGTAATTACATAATGACTAAAGTCTTAGGTTTATGGTCTATTCTGAACACATAATGATCGTCAAAGCTTCAAAAATAAAATACGATTACATTTCAACATTTCGACAATAACCAACTCCTCATGAGTTCATCAACCTCCAACGCGACCGGTACAAGACGTACTGCTGCACGCCCGCCTACATCACCCACGACCTGAGGTACATCAACTCCCACATCCTCCGGACGAAGGCAGGCAACTCCGGCGGAAGCCGCTCAAAGACACACAACAGAACCTACGCCGTCCTCGCACGACACGCGGCCCGCGCAGGCTGCGCAGTGTCCCTCGAGCAACGAGGTGTCATACCCGCACACCACACGCGCATCAACGGCAAGATCCCCGACTTCACCATTGCAAGGGAAGGAGGTGTCACGGAGTGCGTCGAGTTCACCATGGCCACCGTCCTCATTTACTGCTCGCTTGTTCGTCTCATCGGTAAAACGAAATATGATAATATGATAATATATGATTTGGGACGAGGAACGCCAGTTACGAAGTCACATTTTAGTATAGACTATGTATCATATCTTCGTTCGTTCGTCACTTTTATTCCATATTTATAGACTACTGTAGGTATTAGTGTTTTTGCGAAGTTATCACCTTCGTTCGTACCTTCGTTCGTAGGCAATTACGAATGAAGATACGGCATAGTCGCAGAATAATGAAAACTTCTTTCCGAAAAGCATTCGATCCCAACTCAGCGGCACAACAGTGTGAACACCGTCAAACCCAATGTCGATGGGAGACACGAATCAAAGTAAAATTTCTGATGTGGGGAAGAAGCGTGACGAAGATGATGAGGACGCACTTGATTTCTCTCCATTTTGGGGCATTGAGAAAGGGGCAGTCCTCCAAGAAGCGCGTTGCTTCAACGACTCTCAGCTTGACGCCCGTCGATGCCAACAGGTTCGCTGATAATCGCCTTTCCCGAAGTTACCGTAGTTAAACGTAGCAATACATTCGCGATGCCATCTCAGGTGATCACAAAGCTCCTGTACCTCTGCAACCAAGGCGATACCTTCACGAAGGTAAGATCCGTGCGAGCCCTTGTCTGCTTTTAGAGCCATCTGAACAGACTCGCATATTCTTATTGCTCGCAACCATCGCAGACGGAGGCAACAGAAGTTTTCTTTGCCGTAACAAAACTCTTCCAGTCTAAAGACAGCAATCTCCGGCGCATGGTGTACCTGATAATAAAAGAAATCTGCCCCTCCGCCGATGAGGTCAGAGAAAATTGTTTTCTTTTTTGTCTTGTGTTTATTTGCAGCGCTCGGTTGAACATTCTTGCTTCGATCCAGGTTATTATTGTGACATCTTCACTGATGAAAGATATGAACAGCCCCATAGATTTGTATAGAGCTAATGCGATCAGGGTGCTTTGTAACATTACGGATTCAGGTTTACTTGGTCAAATTGAGAGGTATCTAAAACAAGCAGTTGTGGACAAGAATGCAGTAGTGTCCTCCGCTGCGTTGGTCTCAGGAATTCACCTCCTCGAGGTAACATATCTGGTTTTTCCATTTTTATTAGAGCACTTACTGAATAATCGGCCGAGTGCAGGTTAATTCAGACATTGTAAGACGCTGGAACAACGAGGTCCAAGAGACCATTAGCTCCAAAAACCCAGTTGTTCAGTTTCATGCCATGGGCCTGTTGCACAAAATACGACAAAACGATCGTCTCGCAATAAATAAGTTGGTTTCTCAGCTCACGAGGAACAGCGTTCGTTCTCCTTTGGCGCAGAGCTTAATTATCCGCTATGTTTCAAAAGTAAAAATGAGCAGCTTTGTCCGTCGTGTTCTTTACGATTGAAAGATACACTATTGCCAGGTGATAAGCGAAAGTACGGCAACAGACAGTGAAGGCGTAGAGAGGCCTTTTTTTGATTACTTGGAAAGCTGTCTCAGAAATAAATCGGAGATGGTTATATTCGAGGCTGTCAGGTAGTGCACATAAAAAATCGTCATCCTGATCAACGTTCCCTGTTTTCATGACTGTTTTGCTGCAGGGCAATTATAAACTTGAATCAAGTCACACCCCGAGAGTTACAGCCTGCCATAACTGTACTGCAACTTTTTCTCTCATCCTCCAAGCCCATTCTTAGGTTTGCCGCGATACGTGCGCTTAACAAAGTGGCTATGTTGCACCCAGCGGCATTGACCTCTTGCAACCTTGAAATGGAAGGCCTGATATCTGATAATAATCGCTCAATAGCAACACTCGCAATAACGACGCTTTTGAAAACTGGTAATGAATCATCAATAGATAGATTGCTAAAACAGATCACGTCTTTCATGGCTGACATTCAGGTGCATCATGTTATCTTGCGCTTATTTCCTAATGTCTGAATTCATCAACCACAGGATGAATTCAAAGTAGTGGTTGTTGAGGCGATCCGAAGCCTGTCCCTGAAGTTTCCCCAAAAACATCGTGTACTGATGAACTTTTTGTCTAGCATTCTTCGCGAGGAGGGCGGTTTTGAGTACAAAAAATGTATCGTGGAATGCATTTTAAGGATTATTCAGGAAATCCCTGAGGCCAAAGACGCAGGGCTTGCACAGTTGAGCGAGTTCATTGAAGATTGTGAGTACACATATCTTTCCTCGCAGATACTTCACATTCTTGGAGAGCAAGGTCCACTCACATCAGATCCCAGCAAATATATCCGCTATATATACAACAGAGTGATTCTTGAAAATGCAACTGTTCGCGCATCAGCTGTCTCTGCCCTGGCCAAATTTGGACTACTGTGTCCATTTTTACTGCCACACATTTTGCAGCTGCTGAGGAGATGCCTTTACGACAATGATGACGAAGTTCGTGACCGCGCTGCCTTTTGCTTATCCTCCCTTAAAAAAGAGTCTGTGGGCGACATTCCAAATTACGAGGCGGGAAAATCTATTCTGTATTCTGTTGCTTCTCTGGAGAAGGCCCTTTACAATTACTTGGATGCTTCTCATGAACTTGCCTTTGATGTCTCAGCAATTGAGCTCAATGAACACTCTCCCGTGGCTTTTGGATACGAAACCCCGGCTCAAGTTAAACAGAATCACATAGGAACTCCACCAACTGTAGAGGAAGAAATATTAGACTCGCAGGAGTTAGTTATGAATATGTCCGAGTTCGTCCAGTTCGGACCTATTTTCAAGGTATGTGGTTGACTTCCCCACAGTTTTTTGAAGGGCGCGCCGCAAATAACTTGTGTCTGCAGAGCTGCTCTGCAGTTGAATTAACAGAAGCTGAAACAGAGTACAAGGTGAAACGATCATTCCTTGAGGAATGACCTCTTCGTAATTTTGTGGATCTTTATGCATCCCCAGGTCACCTGCACGAAACATATTTTTCAAAAATATATGGTGTTCCAGTTCCGATGCACTAACACAATCGAAGAGCAAACTTTGGAAGATGTTTCTGTTCTAATGGATGCGGTCGAGGGAGAAGACAGTTACACTCAAATAGCATCTCTCAGGCTAAGAAGCATGCCTCTTCGCACAGCGGGGTCCACATTTGTAGCGTTTAAGCGAGATGCGGTCTGCAAGTTGTTTTCTGCACTTTGTTTTCCTTCTGAACCACCTGTTCATGCAGGACACGTTCTGTTCCGCCAAATTTGCCTGCACCCTGCGATTCACTTGCAAGGAAGTTGATCCCGCAAGTGGACAAGCTGAAGAGGACGGTTACGAAGATGAATATAACCTGGAGGATCTCGAAGTATCTACACTTGACTTTGTGAAGGCGTACCCAGTCACTCATTTTCGCACGGTAATGTGCCCTCTTGACCCCAAACTCGCTGTTATTCACACCAATTCTTAACACAGGTATGGGATACACTACCGGTCGAGACTGAACGGGTCGATGACTACGGCCTCGGCATTCAGAAGAGCCTGCACGAGGCCGTAGATACAGTGATGTCAACGCTCGGCATGCTGCCTTGTGAAGGAACTGATGTGGTGCCACCAGGTGCACGATCTCACACTGCGTTGTTATCTGGATTATTTGTCGGCGATATTCCTGTTTTGATGCAGATGAAATTAGGGATCGACTCGTCGGGGGATGTAGCCATGCAACTGGCAGTCCGGGCTGATAATATCGCCATATCTGAGCTAGTGCATGTACTTGTTTCAGATGCATGAAATTAGAACAAAAAACTGCTTATAAATAACAGAGCCCTAGTTCCTGGTTAATAATGACAAATGCCTTGACCCAAAACCGCTACATGCAGTAGGTTTCAAGACGTCGGTAAAGTCGCACTATTTGCCAAACCGCACAGTTCTTCTAGTTCTTTATCAGATGCCATGCGAAATCTGATGTGTTGTTCACTCGGAACTTCGTGAGCGCGTGCAACTTCACACATCTCAACTTTCTCTGGCATCAATATTGTACTGTCCATCGTCTGTTTTAAAACTTTAAGGGCAAGCTTCCTGGCTGCGTTAAGAGACATGCTTGGAGCGTATTCAGATTTCAAAATAGCTTGCGCTGCCTGATTATTTGCACCAATCGCAGTAGCCAGAAGCAAAGGGAACAACAGAAGTAATGCAGATGTAATGTCGAATCAAAAATACATTCTCATTTTAGAAGAACTCGGCAAAAACAAGATAAAGCTTGTTGACCTCACCGTCCAGCCGGCGTAGTTACCCGAGGGGTCACTTTGATACAGCTGAAAGCCGGAGCTCTTATCCCTGTAACACAAGAAATCAAGGCAAGTCAAGGGGGTAAAAAAGAAACAATACCATCCCGCAAAAAGAAAGGAGACACCAAAAGGACGCAAGCCACCAAACTGTGTGTAACCTTGCTTCTGATCACAAAGATGATGAACCAGTTGCTCGATTGGGACCGGTTCCGAGTAGCCCGCGGCGTATCTCTGCGCAAAAAGCCTGTTGAATTTCATTGTTAGATGCAAACATCAACAATAGTTTTGTGTGCAGACCTTGCAGAATTTATCAAAAGATTGGCGTCGGAGTTAATACCGGCAACAGCAACAGCGACGTGGTCATCCAATTTGCACATCTTCTCAGACGCCACACTTGTCTCCAATAGCTGCAGCAGAAAACGAAATCAGTCAACCCGAAGAAGAGGAGAGCGAGAGAGCGACACTAAAACCTTGGAAAGTATTTTCTTTTCCGCTGCAAGCACTACACCTTCATTTGTTCGAAGTCCAACGGCGGCACCAGCGTGGCTAATAGCCTCGATGGCATATTCAACCGGCATGTAGGGTCCGACCCATCAAGGAAGCTAAGGGGCAAATCTTACTCAAAACAACTCAGAAGAGAGTTGAACCTGGTACAGTCTGCCTTCAGGACTGAAAGTTGTCGTGTGCGAGTCATATCTACGCGCCATCGGTGTGTGGATGTTGTAGTAGGAGCAACTTGAGAGAGTCTGAACACGGCACGGAAAACGAGCCGCCAATCTGTGTCCTCGGTCCGTTACTGTAAGCCTTTATTTATTCAAGCCGGGACTTTTATAAAAGATCTGAAATTACCCCAGTCCTCCGCAAGTCGTTCCAACGAACAGAACGTGCGCGGTGACGATGAGGTCGCGATGATAGAAGAAGAGTTTACGTTACTGGTATGGATCTTGCATTGACCGATGATCACACTCGACCACATGCATGGTTAAGAATTTGAACCTATGTCTATAGTCTATGGATAATGGACTATGATAGTACGTAGGACTACTATATCATATTATACTCATATTATTATTTAAGTATTACGAAGGTATTTACGAAGGTACGAAGGTATAAAATAGACTAACAAAATAAATAGACTATGATACGCACGAAGATACCTTATTACTTGCTTGCTTCTACCTTCGAAACCCTATAGACCTATCTCCCTGTATCGTTGATTTCGTTGACTACATACGCGATTTACATGAGTAACTCGCGTGACGTTGACGTATGAATTTCGTTGATTTCGTTGACTCGTTGACTTTTGACTAAAACAGGGTCGCGCGTGTTTTTTTCACATATGGCGCCTAGTTAGGCCCAGTCAGGACGGCGAGAGCGGTGAGCGGCTCATGAATACGCCGTTCGGCGCCAAAGATGGAGGACGACATCGTCAGGAGCGCGCATTGATGTTGACGAGTTTGCGTCCCACGAAACGACGTCGCGCCTTAGCTACGCTAAGCTACGAAAATATGGTACCTGGTCCAAAGGGGTATTGTCGTATTCGTTCCATACGTGCATTGTGAACACTTCCAGTTTTCACTGGTCGACGTTGGTTTAGTGATGATGTGTGTTTGCTCATATGTCGACGTTTATTTGCAATTAAGACGACTATTTAGTGATTTGTACAGCCTTGTTATGCCGTGCAGTCCCGTCATACTTTTCGTGAGTCCGAGAGTCTGTAGTTTGTCCGAGGCGTCCAGGAAGCGGGTTGACTTGGCTAGCCGTTTGCGCGGTGGTTCGGTGCAGCCGCAAGTAATGGAATTTGGCGGATCGGTGCTCTGCTTAAGTAACAACTTTTGGAGCGCGCTACACTCTTCCTTCACTTTTAGCTGCATATTCTAAATACGTACCCTGAGCTCCGGATAGTGCGGTCATGGATCCTCCTCTCCGATCTGCTAAGCATGTACCGCCTCGAAACTGGGCAATAGACGCAACGTCCTCATCAACTGAATCTTCGAGTGCATCTGCTTCGCCTAGTCGTAGTATTCGTTCGAGCAATGCAACTTGTTGCATGCGTGTGTTGAACAGAAGCTGAGATTTACCTCCCTTTTCGAGAATGTTGGTGGCAACCTTGAACGCGTATCCTTGTTGAATAAGAAACTGCTGACGCTTGGTAGAAAAATACATTTCCTCCGTGTCTAACGAGACAAGTGAGTAAAAAAATGCATTCGGTACATTCATCACATCACTCACATTACTCATCCTGACCTCCGATCTTGTGAAAAGTGCGTCAGGTTTTGGTCGGAGAATCCGACCAAGTCGTTGTGCCTCTTGTCGCCGCGATCCACCATGCGAGGATATCTGTATGATGACATTCGCCTCCGGGATATCGATTGAGTTATCCCCAACTTTAGAGAGGAAAATTGTGTTGATTTCGGTCGAAAATTTGAAGGCATGCAACACACGGGTTCGCTCTGCATGCGAAGTGTCCCCGTATATGAGCGGTCGGCGTAAAGCAGTGGCATACTCTCTCAAAGCAAAAATATTATCGCTGAAGACAATAATTTTATCTCCGCGCTGTTGTTCGTGAAACCGCATGAGGTACTGACAAGTCATGAACTTATTCGGATTCATGCAAAATAAAACCTGGCGCTTCGAAGCTTGCTCCTTGTCCAAATATTTTTTGAAAAATTCCGCAGTCATTGGGCACCAGACTTCAATACATTGAACATTTGCGATGTAGCCATCTCGCTGCAAGTCCAACCAGTTTGCCTCATAGAGTTTTGGTCCAATCAGGAAGTTCAAGTGCTCCACTTTCTCATCTTCCCGCACCAATGTGGCCGTGAGCCCAAGTTTGCAATGTGCCTTTATTATACCTATCACTCTACGAAACATTGCCGCGGGCACGACATGAACCTAATCAAGCAGCATAATGCCCCAGTCGCGTGCGCGCAATTCGGCCAGTGCCCTTTGACTTTCTATGCTTCGCTTGCCTCCGGCACTGACCATATTATATGTGGTTACACACACACATGCCTGATTTCGAGGTGGAAAGTTCTCCTTCACCTGTGATGTGAATCGAACTATTTCGTTGTCAGTCAAGTTAGACCAAAGCTTGAACTGTGCCGCCCACTGATCGACAGAAACCGATGATGTACATAGACAAATGCAAGATTTTCGGATACGAGAGGCTGCTGCAATTCCAGTCAAAGATTTACCGGCGCCGCACGGCAGGACAACAATCCCAGATCGAGCACGGCCATTGCCAAACATCTTGCTCAGGGAAACCTCCTGGTAAGGACGAATGCGTACCATCGGTTTTAAAGCAATATCCAAGTCAGGACTCCGCGTGTCATTCCGGAAGTCATATTCTTCTAGAGCCGGATAGCCAAGATTTCCTGGCAAGCAGCGCTGCTTGACATGCTCAACATGCTCCGCAACTATTTCGATAGATGACAATTTCCTGTCAGCATCTGTTGCCAGCAGAGTAGTATTGAGTGTCAAGGACTCTTGGGTCATTTCTTGTTCATCCGTGACCCCTTCTGTGACATTGCTTTCAGCATTGCCGCCCGAATGCATTCGCCTTTCAGTCACTGCAAGAGTAACTGCAGAAGCTGCTATATCTTTCATTGCATTGGTCACAGTAAGACCGGCATTTGCAAGATGGGATGTTTCACGAGGCTCTGGCAATACCCTTGCGTTGCGCACAATGTCATCTGCCAGCAGCTTAGAGAGGATGCTCTGCTCATTCGATTCTAAAAAGAAACGGTTTTGCTGGAGAACAAGCTTCACTTTGCCATAGTTTGAGGTGCACTCCTCGATAAATTGGAATATCTCTGATGGAGGCTGAGTCTTTGATAATCGACTAAGAACAGCTGTGATTGTAGATGTTTCCAGACCAATAGAAGCTGCGGCGTATAAAGAATGAGGCGTCAAGACGTACTCGTGTATGTTCGCAGGGCGGCAAACTGGTTCAGCGACGGCGATCAGGAAGTCATATGCGGCTTTGTAGATAGAAGAAAAAGATTCCAGAAAGACGCGGCCATCAGAGCAAATCCAAAGCGGCCGCATAGCATGATCAAACTTTAGCGACAGATCCCTACAGTCATTGCTACCAAATCCATTCCCACCTTCCCAGATGGGATCAAAATCATTGTGTTCTTGATCGAAGTTGAATTCGTCCTGCTCAATTTCGATCTGCGCAACAACGTTGGTCGGAGTCTCTCGCATTCCAAAGGGAAAAGATCTTCCACGCATCAAGTATAATGCATCTGCTTGCCTATCAACGCAAGAAAAGTCCACGCCTCGAACGTGCGGCGTGCTATTCCCTTCTTGCCCAAGGTCGCAGTCAACTGAACCCGAGTCCGAAGTTAGGATAAACTTTCGCTGGCCTGACGTGCCGGTCATTTTAGCCCGCTCGATACCGGTCGGGTTATCAGCATCGACGCCCGTTTCAGCACGTGTAGGTCGCGCGGACTCTCGGGAGTCGTCTGTTATGAGTTTGTTGGACCGCCTCGTTCAGTTCGGAAGTTTCCACTGAGAAGCGGATGCAAGGCTTGCGGGCGAACGGCATGAAGACATATCTATCGCACACCTTTCGTTCCACTTTCTCTATTTCGCTTCCGTTGCAAAATAAATCGTACCATAGACTACCTGGTATGGATATGTGTGTGTCCACGAATAAAGGAGCTGGCTGTCCCGAGAACAGCAAGCGGAACTCGGGAGGAAGGGCGCAGCAAATGCTTTACCTGCGGAAGGGTCCTGAAGGCAGCTCGCGTCTAAGTTCCCTTGGCAGCCTCCCTTGCATCGTAATGTCACTTATGGATTTCCGTAGTCTATGGAATAACAGAAGGGTTTTTACGCTGGATAAACAAGTAAGGGTATGAACCTCGTATATATATGGATAGTGCCGGTGGCTACGAGTTACGCATGTCATGACCATCATATATATAATCATACATAATCTATATAATCATACGCTCACATTCTACACGAGTCATAGTTCGTTTTTAATTCGAGGTTATTTGCATGTGCTTCGCCAAACACGTTATTTTTGCTCGACTTGGCGCGCAATCAGTTGCTCCTCAGCGCCGCGCCTTCACTCGAAGAGCCGCGCAACGCCGTGTGCAGCGCACAAGGTATGTGCACAACGTTCTCACTGAGCCGACTGGCCGAAATTCTGTCCCCGCGAGGGCAAACATAAGAAGAACACGAACGCGCAACGCACATTTGACGGTTCATAACTCGTCGAGTCGATTTCTTTGCCCATGGCGACGCTACTGCGTGGCTTCGCCATGCTTACCGCGTCGATGTAAAGTCGCGATCTGCTTTGAAACGCAATGCAAGTGCATTGCCGACACTTCTGCGGCGCCTGTTTGTCGGTTCGACATCCACGCGGGCGCAATTTATGGGCGCGAAGCCTGGCTCCCCTTTTCTTCCAAGACGTGCAAATGTGGTATACTGACTGAAAAGACAGTTGGAGTGGAGATACAGAAAGGCGCGTGGACTGGTGGAGGTACGATGGTATTCTGAATTTCAAGCTGGTCCGATACTTTACAAGCCTCAATGCAGGTCCAGGCGCGTTCTGCCCATGTCCGCGACGAGGGTCTGCTTTACGGGCACGTGCCCCCGAGCCTCTCCCGGAGGCACCGGGAGTTTGAATCGGCGTAATCGGCAGATCAAGCGAGGAAATTTCGCTCGTGCTCCGACAACGACAACTGCACACGGCATCGCCGAATGGTTGTTCGCCAACGGAGGCGAGTGCTCTACGGTTCGCGCGGGCGTCAGTTCCCGCGGCCGAGGTCTGTTCGCCGTGCGGGACGTACGAACGGGCGAGTCAATTGTCAGGATCCCCTTGAAAGCATGCATCACCGATTTTCTTCACCCAATCCCTATCCGGGTTGCCCGTACAGTGTCACGCTCGCCGCGGCGATCCTGACCGAGAAGGACGCCGGCTCATCGTCGCGATGGGCGCAGTACGTCGCCAGCCTTCCCTAAGAGATCGTCGGTGACGCCAACTGTAACGAAGTGCTTGTCGGCGATGAGGATGTCGCTGCTGTCGGCGGCGACGACGCCTTGGTTCACGAGCTTCAGACGTACGCCTTGATCGTCATCGGGTCTCACGCGGCAATCGTCGCGACAGCTTTTGGCTCGACGGGACCTGCAGACTGGAATTCCAGAGATTGGATATGGGCGATGTCTCAGGTGCACAGTAGAACTTTTCGGGTCGATCTGGAAGTTCCTGCGGCGTATGGAGCAAGAGTCGGTAACAGGAGGGTTCAAGAACAGACATTTCGGCTGCTCGCACCGTTCGCCGACCTCCTCGACCATGACAGCAACCCAAACGAGGTGTGCTGCGAGTGGGGCGTGGAACGCGTGGTCGGGAACGACGTCGGCTCAGACTTCTTGAACGGAGTCGCTTTCGTTGTCAAGGCGTCTAGGGATATTAAAAAGGGGAGCGAGGCGATCATTTCATACGGCGAGCGGTCAGACCCTCACTTCTTCATGTACTATGGTTTCCTCCTGAAGAAAAACCCTTTCAACCGCGCGCCTTTGTTTCGCAAGCTGCAGAAGGGGGCGCGATGGTGCGCGCAACTGTGCGGACACCCACAGGAAAACGATGAGGTTTGTGCGCGCGAGAGAGATGCTACAGTCGCGGAAACTGATCCAGATGGGGGCGACGGAGGAGTGTTGGGGATTATGGACGGCGCGGCCAAAGCGACGGCGAGGGAGGCTGCTGCCCTTCAAGTGGGCGAGAATGCCACGGTCGACGACAGACTATTTAGATTGTTTCATGTTTTGAGCGGGGAGGAAGAAATTGCCGTTGCGGCGGCCCGCACCCGTGCTAATGAAGTTCTCAGCGCGATGAACAAGGCCACCGCGAACCGAGACGAACGATCTTCAGGCGCTGCTGCACTCGCGGCAAGTTTTAGAGGGCGCCGCCGAGCTTTGCTACGCGGCATCGTGTAAAACTAAAAATAGGTGTTTATTTTGACAAAAGCTAACAGGGTAGTGTTTGTGGCTAACGCTTACGTACGCTCACAGTTTCAGTACATGGTACTTTTGCATGCGATTCAACAGATGACGATCTGATCGAGGGAAGTCAAGTCAGCAGGAAATATGTAATACCGTTGCTTACAAATTGTACCGTTATTATCGCGTCTGTCCCACCTCATATCCATCATCAGAAGGCTGCATGTTTGATTTTCATCCTCATTCATCATGAAACTCCAACTCCCGAGTACCGTTGCAGCTCTGCTGCGGCAGCTAGTAATTCGGCAGAGTCAATCGTACAAGACTTTCACGTCTATATCAGACATATATCCACATACAGCCGTGCCATCGATCTCATTCACAATAAGACTCTCACTTGCAATAAGTCACAAAAAAAAGAGTCATCGAGAACGCAAGAACGTTGGTTTAGCGCTAGCGATATGTGTAAATGCTACCTGCGGACGTCAGTGATGCATTTATCTTTTCACGGCCGATGGAGAACCTTTTTATAATAACATGACATGCGTCATTTAATCAGACACGCTAAACGACCCCATGTTATATCTGGTTTTTGGGTGGCATCGGGCTCAAGGTTCACGTCTGTGCACACGCAATCCAAGTCTATTTGCGCATGAATGTATGCATTCGACAAAAGTATAAGTCTGGACAAGACATCCAGTAAGAGTTCAGCGGTGCCTCGGGCAGTTGCAGTACTTTTTCATCGGCTTCGAGAGTGATAAGCCATCGCCCAGGAGTGGATGCTCTCTCAACCTGCAATTTCACCACCAAAATGAAATAGAAATTGAGCTCGTTAGAGATTGCACGTAATGCCAGTGGTCGGAAGGTAAATATAAGGCATCTCCGGGCCCCAGAATAAAGTCTACATGGGGCAAATGCACGCAGTCCTCATACGCAGCTTTGAACATCGTCATAGGTAAGTTTAAGTCAACACCGCTAGAGTTGTTCATCTTAGGATCTTTGAAAACATGTTTTGCGAGGATCTGACTTTTGGGGTAGAGGCGAACATATTTGTATCCGACGACTTGTGCAAGAATATTATGGTGCGGATCCGTATGCAAGGGACTAATTGTTCCAGGTGGTCCGAGCCAGGCGAGAATAGCCTTTAAGTGCTCGTCAACTGAGCTTCTGTTGATTGAGTCTCCGTACAGTGTACAGTAGACAGGGACATCGAAGTCTTTGAGAAGCATTGGAATCTGCTCGAAAAGAGAGTGTTGTGCGACGTATCCAATCTTGCTGCCTGGCTGTTGAGAGAAATCCCACGCGCGTAGTTTTTCAACCATCTGAGAAGGATGCACACTTTTCAATTTGCACCCTGAACGCTTTGAGCCCTCTGCTTCGCCAACCATGCTTGCATCAGGGGGTTCAGGTCTCAGGTGATACTGAAGAAAGTCAGATAACACCATACGTTCTTGTGACCATTCGATATTGAGGTAATGTTTGCCAAACTCTATGGGCACAGTACGACTCCCAAAAATGTCTAGAAGATAGCGAGGACTTTGCCAACTTCGGATGGCATTCCATCGTGAAGACAATCCGGATAATAACGCCGGAACACCATGGCAGACATGCTTTATGTACACATGCTGAATAAACGTGTGAAAACTCGAAGCAGAGCATATGTTTTGCACTGGTTTGCGACGTGGATGCGTTCCAATCGCAAAAGAACCCCAAGGAAGGGGCCGTATTTTCCTTCCCGCTATCACTAAATGACATTTTCCGGCCAGGTCTCCACACTTCGTGCCAAGTTGCCAGGATGTGTAATTACCTCTGCTCATCCAGCGCCTCTTCAAACAGAGCGTTGTTGGTTTTGATAGGCGCAAATGGGGATGATCATCGCAGCATTCCTTAAAAGATATCCTTGGCAATGAATTTTGCAGTTCGGCGATGCGTATGTCAATTTCCGTGTGGAAAAGGTGACTACCCAGCATCGAAGCATTGTCTAGCATAGTCAGTGAGTGAAGCAAACTGGACCTCTTCAAAGATCTCTTCTTTGAAGATGCAGCGAGCAGGCCGAGTTCGGCATATATTAACGCGCATAAAGCATACAGCTCTCTCCAAATAAACTGTACCTCTCCCCATCGACCTGTATGAAGTTTTTCCCACGAGCCGATCAGAACTACAAAGACTCCCTTCCGAATCGTGGACAAATGACTTTTTCCCCAAGAGTCGGCTTTGCCGGGATCGTGAACCTCAGTTTCTATCGACAACAACCGACCAAGTGCAGTGGAGACCACACGGGCAGCAGTTGCGCCTCCTGCTTCGTGGAGAGTTTGAAAGACGTCGTTTAATGCAGCCCCGCG
>MDTA01180850.1_pt1 | contig 14009 bp, 19 predicted proteins | sample 811151 | NCBI WGS metagenome assembly MDTA01 (sample SAMN05326648, study PRJNA326480) | marine metagenome | isolation source: seawater | place: Indian Ocean: South | collected 2010 | reverse complement strand
CTTGTTTCAATTCCTAAAAAAGTAAGTTTTTTTTTCATTAAATTAGTTATTATAAAATATAAATCTTTATTAATAAATGAACAATAAAATTACTATAGGCACAAGAGGTAGTAAACTTTCTTTGGCTTATGCCAATAAAGTCAAAAGTATTATATTTGATAAAGCACCAAAAATTGATAAAGATATAATAATTGAAACTATAAAAACATCAGGTGATTTGTTTCAAAATAAAAAAATTTCTGAAATTGGTGGAAAAGATTTATTTTGTAAAGAGATAGAGGAAAAATTAATAAAAAAAGAAATCGATATAGCAGTTCACTCTCTTAAGGATATGGACTCAGAAGAAACGAAGGGTCTTACTATCCAAGCGTATATTAAAAGAAATGATCCAAGAGAAACATTTGTTTCTAAAAATTTTAATAAGCTTTCTGATATTAAAAAAGGTAAAATTGGTTCTAGTTCAAAAAGGCGAGAGCTTCAACTAAAGCTTTTAAACAAAAATATTAAAGTTGAAAATATCAGAGGAAATGTTGACACAAGAATTGAAAAAATAAACAGAGGTGAATATGATGGTGCCATTTTAGCTTTAGCAGGTATAAAAACATTAAATCTAGAAAATCATGTTAAACAAATATTTTCTTTAAAAGACTTTATTCCAACGGCCGGACAAGGAATCATAGCTGTTCAATGTAGAGAAAATGACGAGTATATTAAAAAAATTTTAAAAAAAATCAATCATCACAAAACAGAAATATGCGCAATAGCTGAGAGAAGTTTTTTAAAAACACTTGGTGGCGACTGTGACACAGCAGTTGGTTGTTCAGCTGTTTTAAATGGAAGCAATATTGATATAAAAGCTCAACTTTTTTCTGATGATGGCAAAAAAGTATACAATGTAATTAAATCTGGAAAATCAACTGAGCCTAAACATCTCGGTAAAATAGTAGGTGAGGAAATTCTAAAAAAAGCTGGAAATAGTTTTATAAAAAAAAGATGAACATTATTTTTACAAGACCTTTGATAGATGCCGAAGACTTGATGAGAAACTTTTTTTCATCAAACTATAAGGTTATACACTTACCAACGTTAAGTATATCTTCTGCAAACATGGAGCCAATAAGTACAAAAGACTTTGATGGTTTGATTTTTACAAGTGCTAATGCTGTTAGATTTTTAAAATTAAGAAATGATGAAAAAAACATAAAATGTTTTTGTGTAGGAAATATAACCGAGAGATCTTTAAGATTAAAAGGTTTTAATAATACTGTAGCTGCATCAGGCACAGTTAATGCCCTTAAAAATATAATCCTGAACTCTGAAAAAAAAATAAGAAATTTAGCTTACTTATGCGGAGATGTTATTTCTGGTGATTTAGATAAAGACCTTTCTATTTCTGGATTTAAAGTTAAAAAAATAATTAATTACACCTCTAATAAAATTACAGATCTGAATAAAGAAAATTTGGATTTAATAAAAAAATATCGTCCCAATATCACCCTTATTTATTCCAAAAGAAGTGCAGAAAGTTTTGATGAGATAGTGAGGAAATACTCCCTTTCAGAATTGATGACACACTGCACAGTTATGTGTATAAGTAAAAAAATTGAAGAATTTTTAAAATCAAAAGGCTGGAAAAAAACAGAGATTTTTAATCCAGGAGAAGAACTGATAAAAATAGATCAAATTAAAAATGGATAAAATAGAAGAATTTATAGAATTGTTTGTTGACGTTTGGAAAAATGGAATTTCAGGAATTAATATATCAGAAATTATAATAGCCCTTTTCATTTTTTTTGCATTTCTTTTACTAAGAGGATTGTTTGCAAAGTTTATTATTAAGCGTCTTGAAAAGTATGTTTCCAAAACTTCAAATAGATTTGACAATACTTTAGTTGAGTCCTTAAAAGGTCCAACAAAATTTTTTCCTATCGTAATAGGTTTTTTTTTAGCAACAAGCTATGTATCCTTAGGAGCTAGCACTGAAAGTTTTATAGACAATGCGAATAGAACACTTATTACAATTTTAATTTTCTGGTCATTACACCAAATTATTGGACCGATATCTGTTTTAATAAAGACCGTAGAAGATCTTCTTTCTAAAGATCTTTTAAATTGGATAATAAAAGCATTTAAAATTTTAATTTTAATTCTTGGAGCAGCTGCAGTTCTAGAGCTTTGGGGAATTAAAATAGGACCCATTATTGCTGGATTAGGTTTATTTGGTGTTGCTGTAGCTTTAGGAGCACAAGATCTATTTAAAAATTTAATATCTGGAATTTTAGTTTTGGTAGAAAAGAGATTTAAAGTAGGCGATTGGATTATCGTAGAAAATATTATTGAAGGCATTGTAGAAAAGATCGGATTTAGATCAACAGTAGTTAGAAAATTTGATAAATCAGTTGCCGTAATTCCTAATTTTCAATTTGCAGAAAATGCCGTGATTAACATAAGTGAAACAACAAATTGGTTAATTAGTTGGGTAATTACATTGCAGTACAACACAACCATAGATCAGTTAAAAAAAATTAGAGATGAAATAGAAAAATATGTTACCTCACACAAAGATTTTAAAACAACTCTTGGGCACGCAGTAAGGGTAGACAAGTTTTCTGATAGTTCTATAGACATGTATATTAGATGTTTTACTGTTACTGATGAATGGGAAGAGTGGCTTGCAGTTAAAGAGAGATTAGCAATAGAAATTAAACAGATAGTAGAAAAGAACAATGCATCCTTTGCATTCCCAAGCCAATCAATTTATGTTGAGAAAAAATAATGAAATCAATTTTAATTTTATTAGACAGCGTTGTAAGTATATATATTTGGATTTTAATTATTAATGCAATTCTAAGTTGGTTAATAGCTTTTAATGTTCTTAACACTTCTAATCGTCTAGTTTATTCTTTATTAGATATTAGTTATAAACTTACCGACCCTCTTTTAAGACCAATAAGAAATTTTTTACCAAGTCTAGGAAGTATAGATATTTCTCCAGTTGTATTAATTTTACTTTTAATGTTTGTGCGAAATTTAATCTTTGAATTTTTAGCACCCTCTATGTTTTAATTATGATAATTGATGGAAAAAAAACAGCGGCAGAATTAAGAGAAGAATTAAAAAAAAAAATAGTTAAACTTAAGTCCACTTTTAACTCTGTACCAGGATTAACTGTGGTTTTGATTGGAGAAAATCCAGCAAGTATAATTTATGTAAAAAATAAGGAAAAATTTGCAAAAGAAGTTGGAATTAATTCAGAAATAATTAGGTATCCAGATAGTGTAGAAGAAAAGGTTGTTTTGAATAAAATCAGAGAGTTAAATAAAAATAAAAAAATTTCTGGAATTTTAGTGCAATTACCATTGCCTAAACACATAGATAAAAAGAAAGTTATTGAAACAATACTTCCAAGTAAAGATGTTGATGGATTTCATCCAGTAAATGTTGGTAATTTATCATCAGGGTATGATAGCAGTATTCCTTGCACACCTTTAGGATGCTATTTACTATTAAAAAAAGTAGAAAAAAATTTAAATGGTAAACATGCTGTTGTGATCGGAAGATCAAATTTAAACGGAAAACCAATGACACAATTGCTTTTAAAGGAAAATTGCACAGTGACAATTACACATTCTAAAACGAGAGATTTAAAAGAACAATGTAACAAAGCAGATATTATTATAGCGGCAGTAGGCCAACCAAAATTAGTTAAAGGAGACTGGGTTAAGAAGGGTGCGATAGTTATAGATGTAGGTATTAATAAGACAGATTCAGGAATAGTGGGAGATGTAGATTTTGAAGAGGTTTCAAAAGTAGCAAAAGCTATAACGCCAGTTCCTGGTGGAGTGGGCCCCATGACAATCGCATGTTTGCTTAATAATACAATAGAGTGCTTCAAAAGAGCTAATTCTTAAAAATAAATTAATTATATACTTTATTTAGATGAAACTTTTTCTGGTTTTAGGCAATCAACTATTTAATCCAAAATATTTAAAAAAATATTTGAGCTATACTTTTTATATGTCAGAAGATTTCGAACTTTGTACATTTCAAAAGCATCATAAACTTAAAATTTTACTTTTTCTTTCATCGATGCGTTCATATAGAGATGAATTAAAAGAGAGAGGAATTAAAGTAATTTATAATGATTGTACAGTAGATTTTAAAAAAAATTATGAAAAAAAATTAGAAGAAATAATTAACAAGAAAAAAATTAAAGAAATAAGTTTTTTTGAAATCGAGGATGTATTTTTTGAGAAAAGATTAAAATCATTTCTAAAAAAAAAGAATATTTTTTTTAATGAGGTTGAATCGCCAATGTTTTTAACGTCCAGAAAAGAATTTAAACATTATTTGGATAAAACAAAAAAACCTTTCATGGCAAATTTCTATAAAACAAGAAGGTCAAAATTAAATATTTTAATGAATAAGGACGGTACTCCCAAAGGTGGTAAATGGAGTTTTGATGAAGAAAATAGAAAAAAATTGCCAAATAGTGTTGCAATTCCAAAGCAAATAGAAATAAAAAATACTTCCCATACTGAAAATTTAAAAAAATTTATTGAAATTAATTTTAAGAGTCACCCTGGATCAACAAATAATTTTTGGTTTCCAACCACTAGGGATCAGACTAATAAAATTCTAGATGATTTTTTAAAAAATAAAATTAATCTTTTTGGCGACTATGAGGATGCAGTAAGTAAAAAATCTAATATTCTTTTTCATAGCGCCTTAAGCCCTTTAATAAATATAGGCTTAATAACTCCAATAGAAATTTTGGAAAAGATTAAAAAAATTGAGAGCAAAGTTAGAATTAATTCGCTCGAGGGATATATTAGACAAATTATAGGTTGGAGAGAATTTATGAGAGGAATATATCAAAATTTCGATAAAGAAATGCAAAGTAAAAATTTTTTTGGCCATAAAAAAAAAATGAAAAATTCTTGGTACAATGGCACTACTGGTTTAGATCCTTTAGATTACTCTATTAAAAATGCATTAAATTATGGATGGTCCCATCACATTGAAAGATTAATGATACAGGCTAACATAATGAATCTTTGTCAGATAAATCCAAAACAAGTTTATAAATGGTTTATGGAAATGTACGTAGATTCTTCCGACTGGGTTATGTCGCCTAATGTTTACGGAATGGGTCTTTTTAGTGATGGAGGAATTTTTGCAACGAAGCCTTACATCTGTGGTTCAAGTTATTTTCTTAAAATGATGGATTTCAAAAGAGGCGAGTGGTGTAATATTATGGACGGTCTTTATTGGAACTTTATAAACAAAAATAGAAAATTTTTTCTAAGTAACCCAAGACTATCTATGATGGTAAGAATTTTTGACAAAATAAAAAATGATAGAAAAAAACTTATTTTAAAAGCTGCAGAAAAATTTATAAAACAAAATACTATTTAAAATGCTTAAAAAAGAAAACCTACCTTCAAAAATCTGCTCCAAGTGTAATAGATCCTTTACCTGGAGGAAAAAATGGAGGCTCAATTGGGAAAGAGTAAAATATTGTTCAAAAAAATGTTCAAGATAATCAAAATAAATCTTATTTTTTTTCTATTAATTGTTATGAGTTTTTCAAATTTATACTCAGGTGAAAAACTTATAAACAAGCTTAAAAAAGGGGAAAAAATTATCCTTATCAGGCACGCTTTAGCTCCTGGTAGTGGCGATCCTAATAATTTCGATCTGAATGATTGTTCTACCCAACGAAATTTAAGTATAGAAGGAGTTGAACAGTCAAAAAAAATTGGATATTTTTTTTCTAAGAATAATATTCCTATCGATGAAGTATTATCCAGTGAGTGGTGCAGGTGTAAAGATACAGCGAGATATGCCTTTACAAGATATAAAACTTTCAAACCTTTAAATTCATTTTTTTCGGAAAAATTTCAAAAAAATAAAGACAAACAAATTTTAGAATTATTAAAATTTTTAGAAAAATGGAATGATAAAAAAAACCTTATTTTAGTTACTCACTACGTAGTGATACTAGAGATTACTAATCAACCAGTCTCTTCTGGTGAAATTATAGTTTTAGATAAAAATTTAAATTTAATAGGAAATATAGTATTGTAATATCATGTGCCCTATTTGTTGGATATCAGGTTTTATAGCAGCGATTTTCGGTGGATCACTTATAGCTACAGTTAATCATCCAATATCATGGATTTTAAGTGGATTATTAATTGCATACGCTTCATATAAATTTTATGAATCTAAAAAAAGAGGAAATAAAATGACAGAAGAGACAAAATCTAGGAATAGACGTACAATTTTTAGGTTTTTGCAGGGCGTTGTTGTTGGGTCAATAGTTACTGTTATTGTTTTTTATAGTTTAACTTATAAAGAGCATGAAAGAATGCATGACTTGTTAGAGGAGCATGGTATTGAAAAACACGAACATTAAAAATTTTACCCTACGTTTGATCTGCCACCATCAACGCCAATTATCTGTCCTGTAATCCATGAACTTTCATCTGAAAGCAAAAACTTTGCTAAAGCCGCACTATCTGTGCCTTCTCCTACTCTTTTAAGTGGATGCTGCTTAGCAATTCCTTCTGCAATTTTAGTATTTCCAAGAATTCTTCCAGCCATCTTAGAATTACTCAAACTTGGCGCAATACAATTTATTCTAACATTTGGTGCTAGTTCTGCAGCTAAAGACACTGTTAAACCCTCTAATGAAGCTTTTACTGGTGAAATTAGGCTATGATTTGGAAATCCTTGTTTAACTGCTATGGTAGAGAAAACTACAATTGATGATTTATTCTTTTTCAAGTTTTCTTTATACTTTTTTACAATCTCAACAATAGGAAATAAGTTTAGTTCTAGACTTTTTATATAGTCTTTTTTTGTGACTAAGTTTATTGGCTTAAGATCAATTGAACCAACACAATATGCAATACCTTTAATATCTATTTTTTGTAGATCCTTATCAATTTTTTCTAAAAAACTTGGATCAGTGACGTCAGCTACACTGTAAGAACAATTAGTTTCTTCTGATAATTTTGATACTTCTGCCTCATTTTTTGCTATCAGATGTATTTCAGAGGAGCTAACATTTAATAATTTAGCTAAAGAACTTCCCACTGCTCCCGTTGCCCCAAATATCAAAGTCTTGCTTCCCATAGATCTAGTTTTTTTTCGAAAGTTGTAATTTTTTTGCTATAGAAAAACTTAAAAAGGTCAAGTACGCCCCTGTAATAAATAAAGCATTAGCGATTATCATGGTAACCTGCGAAATTTCAAAATAAGAAAAAAGCAAATAAGCAAATCCGATCATTAAATCCCAAACACCAAAAAGCAGTAGGTAGAGTGGCCATCTAGCACTTGGACTTAAAGATTTAAGATCTGAAATACGATTTTTAATATAATCGTTACCTAATGCGATAAGCATCAAAGGTATAATAAAGAAGAATATCCAAACGTAAATTGCTATACCAAAATTTTCCTCAACCCAAATTTTAGGGAAGAGATCTGTTTCGTGGAGAAATGTCCAAAAAAGCAAATACCCAAACATATAATAAGCCACTATTGCCACTAATTGTTTCATAATTGATTATGCTTCCTCACCAGGATTTTTTTTGTCCATTCCTAATTTTTTACTATATCTTAATGTTAAGAAAAAAACTGATAAAGCTAATAAGAGTATTGCTGCACCTTGATAAATTAAATTTATAGAAGCGCTGTCTTTATCTTGTAAAATAATTAATCTAGCTAATGCAGTTATTGCAATTAATACAGGGTAAGTAATTCTTATTGTTTTGCTGGCCCAAAAAACCCCTATCATTCCTATAACTTCAATATAAATGAACATTAATAGTAGATCAGCAAGTGTAACTCTTCTTACCTTGTACATCTCATTAACTTCGAAACCAAAAGCTAAAACTGTCCCCACAAGAATAAATATTACAGCTACTAGCTGAATATTTCTTATTATAGTGTTCATTTCCATAAAGTTTTTATATAGTCTAATTTTTTCTAAGCTCTTAGCTTTCTTGCCGCACCTGATATAAATCTCTCTACTTTTGACTTTTTGAAAGATTTATTTTCTTCAAAAGAAACTTTTTTTACAGAATATGCTTTGCTTTTACTTTGTCTCGATACAATTGTAACATTCCCCTTATACAATTTAAGCTTAACAATTCCATTAACCTGATTTTTTTTAGTATCAACAATTTTTTGTAATTTAAATCTAGCTTTAGAATACCAAAAACCATTATAAATAAGATTTGCATATTTCGGCATGATTGCATCCTTTTGATGCATAGTTTTTTTATCTAGCGAAACAGACTCTATTGCTCTGTGTGCGACCATCAACAATGTTCCGCCCGGAGTCTCGTAAACTCCTCTAGATTTTATTCCAATAAATCTATTTTCAACTAAATCGACCCTACCAATTCCATTCTTTCCAGCAATTAAATTTAATTTACTAAGAAGTTTTACGGGAGATAATTTTTTTTTATTTATTGAAAAAGGATCTCCATTTTTAAATCCAATAGTTAAATAAGCTGGTTTATTCGGAGCTTTTTCCGGGGATACAGTTTTTTGAAAAATATATTCGGGAGGCTGTTTTTTAGGGTCTTCAAGAACTTTTCCTTCAGTAGATGTATTGTAAAGATTATCATCTACAGAAAAAGGAGATGCTCCTTTTTTATCTTTTGGAATGTTTATTTTATGTTTTTTTGCATATTTAATTAAATCTGATCTAGATTTAAGCTTCCAAATTCTCCATGGAGCAATAACCTTTATTTTTGGCCCAAAGTAATAATATCCAAGCTCAAATCTAACCTGGTCATTTCCTTTTCCTGTGGCTCCATGGGAAACAGCAAAGGCTTTAAATCTTTTTGCGATTGAAATTTGTCTTTTTGCTATGAGAGGTCTAGCTATAGATGTACCTAACAAGTAGACACCTTCGTATAAAGCATGTCCTCTAATCATTGGAAAAACATAATCTTTCACAAAAGTATTTTTTAAATTTTCTATGATGATATTTTTTACTCCTAAGCTTTTTGCATTTTTAATAATTTTTTTTTTATTAATCTCTTGGCCTATGTCTGCAGTGTAAGCAATAATTTCAGCATTATAATTTTCTTGAAGCCATTTCAGAATAATAGAAGTATCTAAACCCCCAGAGTAAGCTAAAACAATTTTATTTTTTTTTTTAGGCACAACTTTTTCTTGCGGTATTATAAGCTTTTGTAAAGCCCATCATTGAGTAAAGATCTTTCGTTTGACTACCTTTTGTTGTTTTTGCTGTAATAGACAATCTTGAGGCTTTTTTCATAGTTTTTATTAAATTGAATTCTTCTTCGCCATCTAATATCCAAGCAAAATTTCCTTTTGAAAATAAAGAGAAATCATTTTTTCCAGATTTTGCAGTAACTGAGGAGGTCTTGTAATCATGTCCACTTGTTACACTAATTTCATTTTTAATTTTATCTACTTTTCTAAAAGTTACAAATAACCTTGACGGTTCTCTTTTTAAATTTTTGGGAGATCTTTCTAGAGGTATTGTTTGTGCAAAACAAACTTTTCCTTTATTGTCATTATAAGAGAAAGCTTCCCAATTTTTATATTTACCCAAACTCTTTGGGTTTTCAGCCAAAACAACCGATGGACATAGATAAAAAATAAAAGCACAGATTATTAAAATTTTTTTCTTCATATTTTGATTGATTTAATTAATTTATACAAATTTACTATCTTTTCAATAGTTCTTTAAGTTAAGGAGCGGGATTAGGATTATTTTCATGAACAAGGTTTATTTCTTCAACTATATTTTGATCTAGAGAATGATTAATACTGTCAATATTTTCTTTAAGCTGCTGTGTCGTAGTTGCGCCTATTATGTTGCTTGTCACAAAATCTCTTGAATTCACAAAAGAAAGAGAAAGTTGTGTCAAAGACATTTTATATTTTTGTGCAATTTTAAAGTATTTATCGATTGCCTCATAAGTTCTTTCATTTCTATATCTTGGATAGTTTTCAGCAAATAAATCCATTCTTGAATTTTTCGGAACTTTATTGTTTCTGTATTTACCAGTTAAGTAACCGACCGCTAACGGAGAATATGCTAATAAACCTGTTTTTTCACGGATTGAAATTTCAGACAAGCCTATCTCATATGTCCTATTTACTAAACTATAAGGATTTTGAACTGATACTATTTTTGGTAACTTAAGATTTTTTGATATCTCCAAAAATTTTGATAAACCCCATGGTGTTTCATTTGATAAACCCACGAATCTTATTTTTCCCTGATCAATAAACTTCTTAAAAGTTCTAAGTATATTTTCAAAATTATTCCATTTTTTCTCTTTTTCATCATGTTCATAATTAAGATCACCAAAATAATTGGTATTTCTCTCAGGCCAGTGAAGTTGGTACAGATCTATATAATCAGTTTTCAGTCTTCTCAAACTGCTATGTAAGGCTTCCTCAATACTTTTTTCTGAGTATTGTGCACCACCCCCCCTGATCCAACGCAAACCTGGACCAGCTATTTTTGTGGCTAAAATTATTTTTTTTCTATTTTTTCTTTTTGAAAACCAATTACCAATTATCTCTTCAGTTTTGCCATAAGTTTTTTCCTTTGGTGGTATGGCATAAAGTTCAGCGGTATCAAAAAAATTTATACCCTTCTCAACACTATAATCCATTTGCTCAAAACCTTCCTCTTGAGTATTTTGTTCCCCATAAGTCATGGTACCGAGACAAATTAGGCTTACTTTTACGTCAGTATTTCCTAAAGTTTTATATTTCATAAAAATCTAATATATTTAGGCGATATATGTATCATTGAAAATAAAAAAAAAATGGATATATATAAATTATGGAATTTAATAGACAAAATACAGAAGTTAAAAGCTCAGTATCACAAACTCATTCTATTGATCAAGGCCTAAGGAGCTATATGCTTAAAGTGTACAACTATATGGCTTCAGGTGTTTTTTTAACTGGCATAGTCTCTTTACTATTATTTAGATTATCAGGAGGTTATGATATTAAAGTTACTTCGTCTGGTATTTCTGGTCTAACAGGTATAGGACAAGCACTATTTGCCTCACCTTTAATGTGGGTGGTAATGTTAGCACCATTAGGAATTGTTATATACATGAGTTTTGGAATTCGAAAAATGAGTGCAGCAAAAGCGCAAACTACTTTTTGGATTTTTGCAGCTCTTATGGGTGCTTCATTAGCCTCGATATTTTTAGTTTATACAGGCGCAAGCATAACGCGTGTATTTTTTATAACAGCTGGCACATTTGGAGCAATGAGCATTTATGGCTATACAACAAAACGCGATCTAACAAAGCTAGGTTCATTTTTGATGATGGGTTTAATAGGTATAATCATTGCATCTATCGTAAATATTTTTATGAAATCAAGCATGATGTATTTTGTAATATCAATTTTAGGTGTTTTAATCTTTGTTGGCCTTACTGCATACGATACTCAAAAAATTAAAAATATGTATTTAGCCTCTGACGATAATGAAATTTCAGGGAAAAAAGCGGTTATGGGCGCTCTTACACTTTACTTAGATTTCATTAATCTTTTCATTATGCTACTAAGACTATTCGGACAAAGAAGATAAATTTATCTTATAAGTTTAAGATTAGTCCATTCTACTCTGTTAATAAGACTTTCCAAACTTTCTGATCTCCTCATTACTTTTCCATTTTTATCAAGTATGTAAAATTTTTCTGATTTATTCTTAGGATTTAAATTTTTTGATATTCTATAAATTGGCTGCTCAGAGGCCCTTTGGTAAATATCAAAAGTTATTTCTTTCTTATTTATTGAAAGACCATAGTCCTTCCAGTCCCCAGAAGAAACTTTTTTTGCATAAAGATTAAGTATAGCTTGTAATTCTTTTTTAATAAAAAACTTTTCTTTTTTCCTATAATTATTATTTATAATTAATGTAAATTTATTTTTCATTTATTTTATGTTTTTGAATAAGAGGTAATTGGAAAGCTGTAAAAATAAAAGTTAAAGGCAAAATACCCCACACTTTAAAATTTATCCAAAATTCTTCCGATTGCGTTCTCCAGATAATTTCATTTATTATTGCTAAAAAAATAAAAAAAAATATCCACCTATACATTAATTTGTCCCAACCATATTCATCTAATTTTAATCCACCCTTTAAAAATAATTTGAGAAGGTTTTTTTTATAAACCAACTTACCTATCATAAGAACGATAGCAAAAATAATATTAATTATTGTCGGTTTGAGATAAATAAATATTGGATTATCAAAGAAAATTGTTAATCCACCAAAAAAAGAGACTAAAAAGGCCCCGACTAGCGGGATATAAGGTATTTTTTTTTCAATTAAATAGATGACTGCAATAGAGATGATTGTCGCGATTATAAGTGCTGGAATTGCTGAAACTAAATCCTTATTGTTTTTATAGTATACACCAAAGAAAATTAGAAGTGGCCCAAAGTCTGTTAAAAACTTAATAAAAGATTTATTCACAACGAAAAACTATCACAAATTAATTTTAAATTATATTTTTTTATTGATTTTGTATTATAAATAATATTATCATAATTAAGATGAATGAAAAAAAAGCTAAATTTTCAATTGGTAAAATAGTCAAACATAGGCATTTCAATTTTAGAGGAGTAATATACGATGTAGATTTTGAATTTAATAATTCAGAGGAATGGTATCAATCCATACCTAAAGATGTTCGTCCAAGAAAAGATCAGCCGTTTTATCATTTATTAGCAGAAAATAATGAAATTACATATGAAGCATATGTTTCAGAACAAAATTTAATAGTTGATAATTCCAACGAGCCAATTAGACACCCTTTGGTTAACGAGGTCTTTTCTGAGAAGAGAGGCTCGGGTTATTACAAGCCATCAAATTAGTGATTTTTTAATTATTTGCCACAATATTAACAAATTTAATCCAAAACTCTGGCATAAATTCACTTTAAAAAACAATAGTTAGAGCCTAATTGGGAATTTACTTATACTTCCTTTTATCTCCCTCTCAATTCCCAGTTGGGCCATCAAAAATATCTCATTCAAAATCTTCTCAAAATAAGTTAAATGAGGAAATGATCAAAATATTTAATCCGAGCAACATTTACCAACTACTTGGAAAAATTATTAACACGATTAACGTATTTATTGTTCCGCTAATAATCATTTCTACTTTGTTAGCTCTAGTATTTTCTCCTGAAGACTATATTCAAGGTAACTCGGTTAGAATTATGTATGTTCATGTACCATCATCATGGATTGCATTAATGTGTTTTGCTACAATAAGCTTTTGCTGTATTTTAAATTTTTTATTTAAAATAAAAAATGTAATAATTATTTATAAAAGTTTAGCGCCAATCGGACTACTTTTAACAGTCATATCTTTGGTAACAGGATCATTATGGGGACAACCAACGTGGGGAACATGGTGGGCATGGGATGCAAGGTTGACATCAATGCTACTTTTATTGTTTTTTTATTGTCTATTCATTTTTTCTTACAAACTTTTTAAATCCGAAGAAAAATCTCAAAAAATTTGTACATTTGTATCAGTTCTAGGCTTAATTAATCTCTTTCTAATAAAGTACTCAGTCGATTGGTGGTCAACACTCCATCAACCATCTAGTATTAAAATTATCGGTTCCACAACCGTTCATTCTTCAATGTTATTACCTCTTTACCTTATGTTATTGGTGTTTTTCTTGTATTGTGCGTTAATTTTTCTAATGAAATATAAGATAGAAACAATTAGAGTAAAAAAGAAAGGTTTAAAAAGATTATGAATTTAAATTTTCTATTTATGGACGGCTATGGTATTTACGTTTGGTCCGCATTTCTCTTTACATTTATCTTTTGTCTAGGTTTATATATCAAAACTAAAAAAACTTTAAAAAAATTGGAAAAAGAGTTTATTGTGGAGGCAGAAAGTCTTTCTCAAAAGAAATTAAAAGAACTCAAAACCACTAAAATTGCTAAAGAAATTCTAG
>MDTA01032921.1_pt1 | contig 14009 bp, 13 predicted proteins | sample 811151 | NCBI WGS metagenome assembly MDTA01 (sample SAMN05326648, study PRJNA326480) | marine metagenome | isolation source: seawater | place: Indian Ocean: South | collected 2010 | reverse complement strand
GCGGACGTGCTGGATGATCCGGAGATTGACGCCTACATCCGCGCGCTAGGTTATCGCCTCGCGACGGCCAGCAACTCACCCTCGCAGGATTTCACGTTCATTACGGTATTCGACACCGCGATTAACGCGTTTGCCGGTCCAGGCGGGGTCATTGGCATCAACACGGGCCTGATTCTGGCAGTCGAATCAGAGAGCGAACTGGCAGCTGTTGTCGCGCATGAAATCGCGCACGTGACGCAAAAACACATTGCCCGGGCGTTCGAGTTTTCTGACCGATATAGTGTTTCCACCATTGCTGGTCTGGTCGCCGCAATCGTGTTGGGTACACAAAATCCACAGGCTGGCTCGGCTGCCGCCGCTGCTGTCCTGGGGGGCCAGGTGCAATCGCAACTGAACTTCATTCGCGCCAATGAGCACGAGGCGGATCGGGTCGGCATCGATACGTTGGCGCGGGCGGGGTACAACCCCCACGCGATGGCAACTTTTTTTGAGCGGTTGCAAGAGTCCGCGCGGTACTACAACTTGCCACCGGAGTTCTTGTCGACCCACCCGGTATCCAGCAGACGTATTGCCGATAGTCGCGCTCGCGCCGAGCGCACGCCGTACCGTCAGTATCGGGACGCGCCGGCGTTTCATCGTGTGCGCGCGAAGTTGCGAGTCCTGGTCGACGGACCCAAAAAATCCATTCCGGTATTCACGCAACGCATCAATGACCTTAGTGGCAGCGCGCCGGAAGCCAGTCGCTACGGTCGTGCGCTGGCCTACATTGCACTCCGCCAATACGACCAGGCTTTGCAGGACCTGCGCGTACTCACCAAAAAGTTTCCGGACATCCTGCCGTACCAGGACGCAATGGCGCGCGCGGAACGTGGCCGAGGCAACGGCGAACGCGCGGTTGCCATCTACAAAGAAGCCCTGAATGTCTATCTGTACGAACGTCAGATGACAGTGGGCCTGGCGGAGACCTGGATTGCAGCCAATGCGCCTACGCGGGCCGCCGCGCTGCTGACCGACTACCTCAAGAACCAACCACCCGACGCGGCCACTTATCGCTTACTTGCTCTCGCCAACGAACGCGCGGGCAAGTTAACGGCATCACGTGCCGCACTGGCGGAACATCATTGTTTGAATGGCCGCCTGGCGCAGGCGATTTATCAGCTGGAACAGGCGCAGCGCCGCGGCACCGACGATTACTTTCTGTCAGCGCAGATCGCGGCTCGTCTGAAGCAGCTGAAAAGAGAGTCTGCGGACCGTAAATGAAGCTCAGGAAGCCCGCATGTAAGCGTCTGTGGTAGCCACGGTATGCCAGCGTTCATGTTGTTTGTACTGGATGGCTGAGCAGCCCAACTGCACCCCATACTCTTCGAGCGGCTCGTGTCCCTGGTAATCGCCCATTATAAATCCCGAGTATTTTACCTGCCCATCATCCGTAAGCATCCGGAATTCCCGCCCCGCCGCAATCACTTGATTGAACCGGAAGCAGTGCTTGCCGCCCGGCGGCCCGATCTTGCCGACGGCGTCACTGATGTTTCCGTCCAGTTCATCTTTGGTCACGATCCAGGTGTAGTTGCGCACTATGGTTCCTGCAAGAGTTCCGTGAAGCCATGCCCTTCGGAATGAGTATCCTGATACGGCGCACGGTACGATGTGCAAATAGTCACAAAACTGTGTCCCTGCCGTGACAGTTGCGTGTCCAGCGTAAGCGTAGGGAGTTGGAAAATGCCAAAGATCGCACGGCGTATGCTGATTCAGTCCACCGTGGCCGGTTACATGGCCTTGTGGTCGCAGCGACTGCTTGCAGCCGAGGAGGTCACGATCCATCCGTCCCACATCGATGACGCCGATCTGGAAGAGGTTGAGCGTTTGTTGGAGGCCGGTGCAAACGTCAACGCGAACCACATCGGCGGGGCAACGGCGATGCATCACGTCGTCGCCGTCAGCGCCGAAATGGGCGCGAGTGGGCAACGCATTCGCCGAGGTAAGATCTACTTCGCGGGGCAATGGGGCGCGACCGGTCATCTCGCTATTGCCGAGCGCCTGCTTGCCGCTGGTGCCAACGTCAACGCCACTGACGGCGCGGGGCAGACACCGCTACATATCGCGGCGTTGACGGGCCACAGCGAAGCCGGGCGCTTCCTGCTGGGTAATGGGGCCGAAGTGAATGCGCGTGACACCAAGGGACGCACGCCGCTTGCCATCGCGCAATGGAGCACAACGGACGATGCGCTCGCGGAGTTTGCCGCTGCCACCGGGCAAAAAGTCAACGTGGAGGGGATGCGTCGACGCGCTCAAGCTGTCATCAAGCTACTCGAGGCGTACGGCGCTAAGTAGCGGCTGGCCTTCGCGACGTCATCGCCTGGCAGTCGAGACTGACGCGATTTCCTGCCACCAGGGCCATTGAATCGACGGGAGTCGTCCCCATATTCCGGCGCAGCCACGTACGTGGTTATCAAACAATAAATCGACTCTTTGCACGCCCTGCGGCGGAGCGTCGGCGCACCTCAGATTTCGTCGACGCGGCTGCCCGTGTGCGAATGCGACTGGAGAGGAAAGACGATGGAAGCGATGGTTGAGATCGAATCGCTCACGAAACATTTTGGCCCCATTACGGCGGTGAACGATGTCTCGTTCACGGTTGGTAGAGGCGAAGTGCTGGGATTTCTCGGGCCGAACGGCGCTGGCAAATCCACCACCATGAAAATGGTGACCGGATTCCTGCACCCTGACGCCGGCCGTGTCCGTATTGTTGGCGACGACCTTGCGAGCCACCCCGTCGCGGTCAAAAAGCGCCTTGGGTACTTGCCCGAAGGGGCGCCGCTCTATGGCGACATGACACCGCTTGGATTTCTGGATTTCATCGCCTCGATACGCGGCTTCAGTGGTGCGGAGAAACGCCAGCGGATCGACGCAGTGGTAGACCGAGTCAATCTGCAGCAAGTACTGAACCAGCCAACCGAGACCTTGTCCAAGGGCTTCAAGCGGCGTGTTGGTCTTGCGCAGGCGATTCTTCATGACCCTGAAGTCTTGATCCTGGACGAGCCTACCGACGGTCTCGACCCCAATCAGAAACACGAAGTGCGCCTGCTGATTCAGGAGATGGCCGCAGACAAGGCAATTGTTCTGTCGACGCATATTCTTGAAGAGGTCGACGCGGTTTGTACGCGCGCCGTCATCATCAGTGACGGGCAGATTGTCGCGGACGGCACGCCGGAGCAGTTGCAGTCCCGAGCGCCTGGGCACAACGCAGTACACCTGGAGATTCGTGGTGCCGATGCGGAGACCGTGCGGGGTACGCTGGATGGCGTCGCGGGTGTAGACGAAATCGACGTCACGCAGGAAAACAACTCCGTGCATTGCACAATCGCGAACAGTTACGGCCAGAGCGTTGCCGGTGAAGTCAGCAAGGCCGCACACGCCCAGGGCTGGGAAGTTGCCGAGCTACGTGTGGAAACAGGCCGACTGGATACCGTTTTCCGCGAAATCACGCAAACGGGGGCCTGAACGATGGAAAAGATTGCAATCATCTTCAAACGTGAGTTGGCAGCCTATTTCACCACGCCGATCGCGTACGTATTTCTGGTCATCTTCATTTTCCTGAGTGGAATTTTTGCATTTGATCTGGGCGACTTCTTTGCGCGTGGTCAGGCAGACCTGGTTGCGTTCTTCAACTTCCACCCGTGGTTGTACCTGGTGCTAATTCCAGCCCTGTCGATGCGACTCTGGGCCGAGGAACGACGTGGCGGCACGATCGAGCTCTTGTTTACGTTGCCGGTCACGATGACCCAGGCCGTACTCGGCAAATATTTTGCCGCGTGGGCGTTCACCGCGATTGCGCTCGTACTCACATTTCCGATGTGGTTGACCGTGAACTATCTGGGCGACCCGGACAACGGTGTCATTCTCGCCGCATATATCGGCAGTCTGTTGATGGCCGGGGCGTTTCTGGCGGTCGGCTCGTGCGTTTCCGCACTGACGCGCAATCAGGTGATCGCGTTTGTGTTGAGTGCAGTTGTCTGTCTGGCGTTTGTCATGAGCGGCTTCCCGCTGATGTTGCAGTTCTTCAGCAGTTGGGCGCCCCAGGCTATCGTCGATCTGATTGCGTCGTTTAGCTTCCTCAGCCATTTCAACTCGATTGCCAAAGGTGTCATCGATCTGCGCGACATCATCTATTTCGTATCCTTTATCGCTTTCTGGCTATTTGCCAACGCGGTGCTGGTCGAATGGAACAAAGGCCGGTAGGAGAATCAGTGATGAACAATAAATTGCTTACCGGTCTAGGTCTCATCACCGCGCTAGTCCTGCTCCTGGCGGTCAACATGTTCAGTTCGGTGTCGTTTACTTCCGCACGGTTGGATTTGACCGAGCGACAGGCGTACACGCTGTCAGAAGGCACGCTCAACATTCTTGGCAAGCTGGACGAGCCCGTGACTTTGCGGTTGTTCCTCTCGGAGAAAGTAGCAACCGAGACGCCAAGCGTGACGTCGTACGCGAATCGGGTGCGTGACATGCTGCATGAATTTCAGCGCCGCGCGGGGGGGAACATCATCCTGCGCATCATCGACCCGGAGCCGTTTTCGGAAGATGAAGATCGTGCTGTCGGTTACGGCTTACACGGCATTCCGTTGGACGCAGAAGGCACCACATTCTATTTTGGTCTGGTTGGCTCTAACGCAACCGACGACGAAGTTGTAGTGCCGTATATGTCCATGGAGCGCGAAGAGTTCCTGGAATACGACCTGGCCAAGGTGCTGTGGCAGTTGTCGGATATCGACACCAAAGTCATGGGGCTCTTGAGCACCTTGCCGGTGAACGGTATCGACCCGCAGCGCGCAATGATGATGGGCCCCAATGCGCCGCCGGCGTGGGTGATCATGGACCAGATCACGCAGCTCTTCGAGGTACGGCCAATCGAGACGACGGCAACGCATATTCCGGATGACGTAGACGTCCTGATGCTGGTGCACCCCAAAGGCTTCAGTGAACAGACGTTGTACGCAATCGACCAATACGTCATGCGTGGGGGTCGGCTTGCGTTGTTCTACGACCCATTCGCCGAATCCGAGATTCCGCCACCTGGGCCGCCGCAGCCTGGCATGAGCCGCTCCTCGGACCTCGGTAACCTGTTGGAGGCGTGGGGCGTCGCTATCGACACGTCGAAGTTCGTGGGCGATCTGCAACATGCCGTGCGCGTGCGGTTTGAATTCCAGGGCCAGATGATCACTGTTGACTATCCGGCCTGGATGGATCTTGACGCCGATCGCCTGGCCGATAAGGACACCGTGACCTCCGACCTTGGTAAGTTGATGTTTGCGACACCAGGCCATATTGGTGCTGCAACCCAGGAGGGCGTGACCATCACGCCGCTTGTCAGCAGCACTGATCAGGCCATGCTGATCGACGTCGCAACACAGCGTCCCGGTCAGGACCCGCGCATTCTCGTTCAGGAATACAAGCCAGGTGGTGATGTACTGACAATGGCAGCTCGCGTAAGCGGCAAGCTTAAGTCGGCTTTTCCGGATGGTGCGCCAAAACCTGCTGAAGGCCGACAAGCCAGCGCAGATGAAGGTGACAAGCACGAGCATCCGCACCTCCTCGAGGCTAAAGACGACGTGAACATGATCGTTGTCGCGGACGCGGACTTTATGGCTGACCGCTTCTGGGTGCAGGTGCAGAATCTATTGGGTACGCGGCTCGCAGTGCCCACCAACGGCAACGGTTCGCTGGTAGTCAACTCACTCGACAGTTTGACCGGCTCCAATGACCTCATCAGTGTGCGCAGCCGCGGCGCCCACACACGTCCGTTCACCCGCGTGGATGACATACGCCGCGACGCGGAACTGCGCTTCCGGGAGAAAGAGCAACAGCTGACAGAAGAATTACGCCAGACGGAAGCGAAGTTGCTGGAACTCTCACAAGGCAGTCAACCCGGCGGCGATGCGCTGGTCCTGAGTGAAGCGCAACAAACCGAAGTTGATCGTTTTACCCAGGAAAAACTGCGGATTAGAAAAGAACTGCGCGATGTGCTGCACCAGCGACGCAAGGACATCAATGAACTCGAGTTTACCTTGCGTATGGTCAACATCGGACTGATGCCGCTGCTGGTCATCATTGCCGGTGTTTTGGTGGCAGTCTGGCAGGTGCAGCGTCGTCGTCGCGCCGAGCCACGCCCCGCGTCTTGAACACAACCACGAAGAGGAGAAGGGTAATGCCCAAGTCTTTAGCCTATGCCGTGTTTGTGTTGATCACGGCTGGCGCTGTGTATGGTGCCATGCAGACGTTTGGCGAGCGTGATGCGAGTGTCGCCGAGGAGTCGGGGGAGCTGTTGTTCCCAGGTCTCAAAGGTGCGATCAATTCCACCGGGGCACTTAAAGGTGTGGGCCCTGAAGGTAGCTACACGCTGGTGCATACCGACGGTGCGTGGCTGATGAGCGAGAAAGCGAACTTTCCCGCCGATCAAACCAAGGTCAAGCAGATGCTGCTTGGAATCGCTGGCATGGAGTTGCGCGAGAAGAAGACAAGAAAGCCGGAGAAGTACGCCAAGCTTGGTCTCGCGGAGCCTGGCAAAGATGGATCCAAAGCGCAGCGGGTAACCATCCTCAGCGATAACGGTGAGGTGATGGCCGATGTGATATTGGGTAACGCCAAAGTCGCGCGTGGCGTGCCAAATATGGAAGAAATCTATGTGCGCACGCCGGACGAAAAGCAGTCGTGGATGGCGCTTGCGAATATTCCGCGCATCGTTGAACCCGTTGACTGGCTCGATGACAACCTCGTGCAACTGGATGACCAGCGTGTGCGCAAGGTGAGCGTCGACTTTGGCGATGGAGAAGTTGTTAGGGTCAAGCGCGTCGCCGGAGTTGGTCGCGGTTATGAGCTGCAGGACGTGCCGGCTGGTCGCGAGATCGAGAGCGAGTTTGTTGTCCGCAACGTCGCGTCAACGCTCACACGACTGGCATTGGACGATGTCTCCAAGGCCGAGGGTGAACTGGCCGGGGAATCGCCGATTACGTTTGTAATCGAAACCTATGACGGGCTCAAAGTCTCCATGGCGACGGTCAAGGTGAAAGATGACCGCGTCCTGCGATTGACGGCGGAAAAGATTGCAGCCCAAGCCGTACCGGAGGGTGCACAACAGGCGACTCGTGATGAGGATAAGGTCACGGTACAGAGTGAAGAAGAGGTCACCGAAGAAGTTGCCGCACTCAACAAGCGTTGGGCCGGTTACACATTTGAGCTGGGAGACTGGCGCCTTGCGCCGTCGTACAAACGCATGGAAGGTTTATTGAAAGTACCAGAAACCGGTGAGGCGGGTGGCGCCACGCCGGCGACACCGTCGCCGCTTGTGCCAAAAAACTAGGCATCGCCCGTCTCTTCGGGCAGATTGAAATAGCGGCGCGCCGCCGGACTGTTCAAATAGCCGCGCGCGCCGACGACATACAATATGCCGAGGACCAATCCGGCAACGTGCAACATCACGTTCGCATCTCCATATTGCGGGATGGATCCGATTACCTGCAATCCAAAAACCAGCGCCACTGCATACAGCGCGCCGCGACTCAGTTGATGCCAGAGCGGGCCTTTGAGAAGAATGCCCACCAGCGTCGCCAGCAGGCACGCCATCGCGACCCAGCTTGCGACGAAGGTCATCGTGCGCGTAACGCCGTCTGCGTAGAACACCAGCAGATTGCCCGCCGATAAACTGACGAGAATCAGATTCAAAACGATGAGTACAAGGATGCCGCGAGGCATGAGCAGTTTCGCCTATCGTGGTATGGGATCTATCAGAACGTTTGCAGCCAATGCGGCGGCGGCGCGCCCGCGATCGGGCTGGTAAATGTATAGATACAGTCATCCAGCAAGTTGCCAACATACGCCGTTTTCAGATCTGGACCACCAAACGTGATGCTGGACACGTTCTTGAGTGTCGGCGTTGCGATGTTGTCCAGGTGCTCGCGCCCCAACTTGCCTTGCAAATAAGCATCTTCTGAGCGTGCCACATGTCCTTCGTCAACTTCCTCAAGAATCACCTCTTGTGTGCCGTCCGGCGCGATGCGGATGACTCTGTTAGAGATGATGCTGGAAATCCAGACGCCGCCTGATTCATCAAACTCCATCCCGTCGGGATAGTTGCCGGTGCCGTATTCGGCGATGACCTGTTTGGCGCCCAGGCTGCCATCATCCGCGATAGGAAAACGACTGGTTTTGCGTCCGAATGTCTCGTTAACGCACAGCCACTTGCCAGACGGATCCACTTTGACTTCGTTGGTGTATCCGATGTCTTCCGCAACCACGCGTGGGCCACGTTTGTCTACGAGTATGACGTAGCCGCTGGCAATGTCGCCCCGATAGCCGAGGTGCCTCGGGCTTTCCTGAGTGCTGATGGAAATCCAACTACGTCCAGAGCTGTCGACATGCACGAAATTCACCGAGTCCAACACAACGCCGTCAAGCTCCAGCAGATACGGGATCTGTTCACCAGCGCGTGTGACACGCCACACGCCACCGGGGGGCAACAGGCTCGCGCACAGAAAGTCACCCTCTGGTGTGATCGAAAAACCATTGGTGGACACGGTCGGCTCACCCGGGCCGAGATAGTCGAAACGCTGGCCGTCCGGATTGATATGGCTGACGCCACCGCCAAAGTGTGACGTGAAGACATCCCCAGCCTTGGTGACCGCGACACATTCAGGACGCACAAAACCCGCGCCCAGGCGAATCACTTGGTTGAGTGAAACTTGCATCATGTTCTTCTCCGTGAATTTGGCTGAGAAGCATGCGTTCTCAGGCGCACGAGGGCAACCGCATGGTGTCGCGTGCAGCGCTTGTCGATACCGGAACTTGCATGCAACGAAATATGCGAGGCTATGATCTGGTCTGCTTATTCAGATGACTAGCTTCAAGGAATCGGGCGAAACGTGAACCGCAAAGTTGTTATTGCCGTCATATTTGTCGCGGTGTTTCTGGGCCTGTACGTTGGATTGGACCTGGGCCGCTATTTTACCTTCGCGGCCATCAGCGAGTTTCGTGCCGAGGCGCAGGCGCTGTTCGCAGATTCACCTTGGCGGACCGCCGGTATCTTTTTCGCGATCTATGTTGTTTCCACGGCATTGTCTTTTCCTGGCGCTACGGTATTGACCGTGCTGGCCGGCGCCATCTTTGGCGTCGTGCAAGGGACTATCCTGGTGTCGTTTGCGTCAACGCTGGGTGCAACGCTCGCGATGTTGTTGGCGCGTTATCTGTTCCGCGACGCGGTTCACAAACGCTTTTCTTCGCAGGTGGAGCGTGTTGACGCAGGGATGCGTGACGAAGGCGCTTTCTATTTGTTTGCGTTACGCCTGGTACCCATCTTTCCATTTTTTGCGGTCAACCTTGCGATGGCGCTGACTAAGGCGCGGGCTGTTACCTTCGCCTGGGTGAGTCAGCTGGGGATGTTGCCGGGCACGATCGTGTTCGTGAATGCGGGCACTGAACTGGCACAACTGCAGAGCCTGGACGGGATCCTGGCACCTGGGTTTGTGTTGTCCTTCACGGCCCTCGGTTTGCTCCCGTTCGTGTCCAGACGCGTCCTCGACCGGGTACGTACTCGCCGGGTGCAGCGCGACTTTCCTAAGCCCAAACGATTTGACCGTAATCTGATAGTCATTGGTGCAGGGGCGGCCGGACTCGTCAGCGCCTATATCGCCGCGACCGTGCGAGCGAAGGTAACGCTGGTAGAACGGCACCGGATGGGTGGCGATTGCCTGAATACCGGATGCGTGCCGTCCAAGGCGCTGATTCGCGCGGCCAAGGCGGTACACGAAGCGCAGACAGCCAGACGCTTCGGTGTGCATGTTGAGCCGCCGCGCGTCGAGTTCGCCGAAGTCATGCGCCATTTGCAGCAATCTATCAAGACGATTGAGCCGCATGATTCTGTTGAGCGTTATGAAGGCCTTGGCGTGGAGTGCAGGCAAGGTAACGCGCGCATCGTGTCGCCATGGTGCGTCGAGATTGATGGCGAGCCATTGACTACGCGCTCTATCATCATCGCTGCTGGTGCCCGTCCTGCCGTTCCACCGATCCCGGGGATCGAAGATGTTGATTACCTGACCTCCGACACGTTGTGGGACTTGCAGGAACTGCCGCCGCGTCTTGTGGTTTTGGGTGGCGGGCCCATCGGTTGTGAGCTGGCACAGAGTTTTGCGCGCCTGGGCTCAAGCGTGACGGTGGTCGAAATGGCAGAGCGTGTGCTTAGCCGTGAAGATCCGCGCGCTTCGGCCCTGGTCGCAGACGCCCTGAAGGCAGATGGTGTGACGCTTCAACTGGGCGCACGCGCGAACCTGGTCTCTGGTAATGGTAGGGCTGGCACTCTCTCTTACGCGCGTGGGGATGAGTCCGGCACGGTCGAGTTCGATGCTCTGCTGGTTGCGGTTGGTCGCGCCCCCAACGTGACGGGGTACGGCCTGGAAGAACTGGGCATAGATACGGCCGCAGGCGGTGTTGTCGCAACTAACCAATACCTGCAAACCCTGCACCCGAACATTCTGGCTTGTGGTGATGTCGCCGGACCATTTCAGTTCACGCATGTCGCGTCACACCAGGCGTGGTACGCCGCCGTTAACGCACTGTTTGGCGACTTGCGTCGCTTTGCCGCTGACTACCGCGTGATTCCGCGCGTGACGTATACGGATCCGGAAGTCGCGAGCGTTGGGTTGACCGAAGCAGGCGCCATCGTCGAGGGACGCGACGTCGAAGTGACCGAATATGAGCTGGACGACCTGGACCGGGCGATCGTGGACGGCAACGGCCGCGGCTTCGTGCGGGTGGTGACGCTGACCGGCACCGACCGGATCCTGGGGGCCACGATCGCGGGCGCCTCGGCAGGTGAGCTAATAGCGGAATGCACGCTGGCGATGCGCCACGGACTCGGACTGAAAAAGCTCTTGGGCACCATCCACGCGTACCCGACGATGATGGAAGCGAACCGCTTTGCGGCCGGTAACTGGAGCAAAGCACACGCCCCCGGCCGCCTACTCGATTGGCTGGAGAGATACCATCGCTGGCGCCGCACCTAGCGGCACGTGCCGGCTTCAGACGCCAAGATTCTCGAGGAAGCGCACGCGGCATTCGGCCGCATTCATGTTCCGCTTGAACGGAGTCGAGTCCGTGGGCGCCACGCGCATGAGCACAAAACTGCTGCCGTTGCCCTCGCGCAACACGCGCGCGCCATCATCCAACTCGTCCTCGGCTTGCACCGTGCGGGTTGTGACAATACCCGCTCCCGCTGCCATCTGCTCGAGGTCTACTCCAAGACTCGTATGACTCTTCTGGTAGCCCGTCTCACCGTAATGACCGTTGTCAACGCAGAGGATGGACAGGTTGGGCGGATTCATGACCGCCACGGTGGCGAGGCAGCCGACGTTCATCAACAGCTCCCCGTCACCGGTGACAACCAGTACTTTTCTGTCGGGCTGCGCGAGCGCGAGGCCTAAGCCCATTGACACTGCGCCGCCCATCACACCCGCCATCGTAAAGACGTGATGGCCGTCGCTGGTCAAAGCGGCCAGGTCTTTTGACGTGCCTGCCAGCCCGGTCACGATCAGGAAATCCTCGTGCGCGCCAATGATGGCGCCAACGGCTTCGCGCCGGTCCAGCACATAAGCAGGACTCATGGCTTTGGTTTTGTCTTTCATTGCGGCACCTCCTAAAACGCTTTTGCGCCCAACAGGCGCTGCGTCAACAACACGGCTACAGATTCTTGAGATTTGAAACACATCGTCAAGGCCGCTTGTGTTGTCGGAATCACGTCATCCGCTTGGTCTGTACGCAAGCAGACGAAACCCATCGCTTTCATCACCGGTTCGACGGCCTGACCCATTGGCATCTGCCACGGATTCCCTTCGCCATAGTCGCCGCGCATGCTGATGATAGTGAACAATGGAAAACGCCCACCCTTTACCAGTGAGAAAAAGTTGACGCAATTGCCGACACCGCTGCTTTGCATCAACAACGCCGCGCGCTTGCCGCCGAGGTGAGCGCCGGCGCAGATGCCTACACCTTCCTCCTCCGTTGTCAGCGGAATGGAAACGGCGTCCGGATCGGCAAGTGACCGATCGATCAAGACACGGTGACCAGCGTCGGGCACGTACGAAAAAATGTTGACTTCGTTGTCACGCAACAACTGATACAACGGGTCTTGCCAAGTAGATGACATGTGCTTCTCCAATTAGGCGGGCGTGGGCGACGCGGTAACTTCCGTACCGGGGCGTGGAGGAATCGGGGTGCCACGGATTTCCGCCACTTTCGCTTCGATCCAATCCTCGGCCTCTCGCATGACTTCCGCCGCGCTACGGCCTTCAGTAGGGATCGGAGGACCAATCACCATGCGTACCAGCCCCGGCTTCTTGATGAACTGTCTGCGCGGCCAGAAGTCGCCCGCGTTGTGTGCTACCGGTACGACGGATGCGCCCGCCGCACAGGCCAGATGCGTGCCACCGAGTTTGTAACGCCGGCGGGTCCCGGCGGCAGTTCTGGTGCCCTCCGGGAAAACAACGACCCAGCATCCCCGCGAGATTCGCTCGGTGCCCTGTTCAATGACCTGGTCAACCGCGTTGGCGCCTGCCTTGCGGTCGATGGCGATCGGTTCCAGAACCGCCAACCCCCAGCCAAAAAATGGTACGCGCAACAACTCCCGTTTAAGCACCCAGACCTGCGGGCGAAAGATCGTTGTCAGCATAAACGTCTCCCACGTGGACTGATGCTTTGACAACACGACGGTTGGGGTGTCGGGGATGTTCTCAGCGCCTTCGACCTGGTAGCGGATGCCACAGGTCACCTTGAGCCACCAGATGTTGAGCGCTGGATACATCGTGATGAACCAGTAACGGAAACGATGCGGTGTCGCGAATATCAGGACTGCCAGCGGCGCAAAAAACAGCGCGGAGACAATCATCCCGGTGGAGAACAAGAACGATCGAATAAATGCCATAGATGAGTCGTTTAAGAACGTTTAGATATTGTCAGCCGGGAAAGGTCTGCTGCTTACCCGTGGTAAAGCGGGCCTGCCATTCCCGGGTTTTGTTATCGCGTGCCTCTACGCGTGCCTCTGATAGTTATACCGGACTCGCCGTTTTGTCGCGCGCTACCGTGGCCACCAGCGCGTCTGCAGCCGCGGCCAGGTCATCGTAAACCGGGACCCTCCATTCCGCAGGCAATTCGGCCTCGGTTTTGGCGCCATTACCCGTACGCACCAAAATAGGGATCGCGTCAGCCGCGCGCGCGGCTTCTATGTCACGCAAGCTGTCGCCGATGCAGGGAACGCTCGCGAGCTTTACATGGGCCCGCTCCGCGATCTGATAGAAAAGCCCGGGTTTGGGTTTGCGGCACTCACAGTTGTCATCTGGGCGACACGGGCAGAAGAACACCGCATCCACGCTAGCGCCATGCGCAGCCAGCTGCTGGTACATGTGCTCGTGGATCTTGGCCAGGACTTCGCTACTAAACAGACCTCGGCCCACACCGGACTGGTTTGTCGCAACCACGGTCGTGAACCCGGCCTGGTTGAGGCGGGCAATGGCATCGAGACTGCCTGGTAACGGTTTCCATTCGGCAACCGACTTGATGTAGTCGGGGCTGTCCTGGTTAATGACCCCGTCGCGGTCGAGGATAACGAGGCGCACGGCTGCTCCACTTCAATTGGCCGGTCCGGAAGATCGGTACGGGCGACCGGTTCGGACGACGGGGTCAATGGCGCGTGCTGTTGGCGTCTTTGCGGCCGCAAGTTGCCGTCTGCACGGCCACCTACGATTGCGCCAGCGCTTTCATCGGGCGCTGGTACTGGCGTGAGCCAACCCGTCTGTCTATTGGTCTACTTACGCGGCGCATTATATGCTAGTGGGCTGATCTCGCCACACGCCTGCCCGAGGCCGGCAGTCATCATGAATCGTTTGCCCAATAAGCCAGGAACAGATGCGCGCACCTTCGATGTCATTGTCGTTGGCGGCGGCCATGCTGGAACCGAGGCCGCGGCGGCG
>MDTA01108079.1_pt1 | contig 14010 bp, 16 predicted proteins | sample 811151 | NCBI WGS metagenome assembly MDTA01 (sample SAMN05326648, study PRJNA326480) | marine metagenome | isolation source: seawater | place: Indian Ocean: South | collected 2010 | reverse complement strand
AGTTACTTTTGGAGAAGAAAATGGTCCAAGAATGGGCTTTTTTATAAGTTTTTTTGGAGTAAAAGAGACAATTGATTTAATGGAAAAAAAGTTGAGAATGTAATTTTGATGTTTTCTTTTCTAAGGCCTTTTATATTTAATTTAGATCCTGAAAAGGCACATGAATTAGCGATAAAATCTTTAAAATATAATTTCCTTCCAGAAAATTTATTTTCAGTAAAAAATGAAGAAATTTTAAAAACTACCTTATTTGAAAAAGAAATTAATAATCCAATAGGGCTTGCAGCAGGATTCGATAAGAGTGCTGAGGTTTATAATGAAATTTTTAAACTTGGGTTTGGTTTTGTAGAAGTTGGAACAGTAACTCCAAGACAGCAATACGGAAATGAAAAACCTAGAATTTTTCGATTAGAGAAAGATCGAGCTTTAATCAACAGGTTAGGGTTTAACAATGATGGGTCTGAAGTAATAAAAAAAAGAATAGAAAATAATTTACCAAACGGCCTCTTTGGTATTAACATTGGGCCCAACAAAGATACCCAGGACATGGTAAATGATTTTTTAGAATGTGCAAAAACTTTTTTCCCCTTGGGGGATTATATAACCATAAACATTTCTTCTCCTAATACTAAGGGTCTGAGAGAATTCCATAAGTCGGAGCATTTAAAAGAATTACTATCTAAAATAGATCAGATAAGAAATAAAAGTAATTTTAATAAATCCTTTTTATTAAAAATTTCTCCAGACATAGAAGATTCATTTACGCAAAATATTGTAGAACTAATTTTACAACATAATATTGACGGTCTAATTTTAACAAATACTACAAACGGAAATAGAGAAAATTTGTTAGATAATAAAAAAAAAGAGAGTGGAGGCCTGTCTGGAAAACCACTACAAGATTTATCAACTGAGCTTATTAAAAAGTTTTATACCCATCTAAATGGAAAAATTCCAATTATAGGAGTTGGTGGAGTGGACTCGGGTAAATCAGCATTTGAAAAATTAGCTGCTGGTGCTTCAGCAATTCAATTGTACACCGGGATGATTTATAAAGGACCAACCATTGTAAAGGAAATAAAAAAAGAATTAATAGATATAATGAAATCAAAAGGTTTTAAAAATATAAAAGAAATTGTAGGGTCCAATCTAAATTAGTCTATCCAAAAAATTTATATTTTTTTTTATCAACATCATATCTTATATGGTGGATCAACTCTCTTGCGTATGAAAAAGTTATTCCTGCTAGGACAACAATCATGATTGATAAAAACCCATACGATACAGGATTGCTTTGCGAAAAAGATAACACAAATTCTGAAAGTGGATTGTTAATTTCGCCACTAACATTAGTGGCAAACAAACTTCCTTTTTCTAAAACAAACTGCTCAATACCCATAACTATTCCAACACCTAATAACAGAATAGCCAATAATGTTTTATATTCTGAAGCATTTAATTTTTCTGATATCTTTAGGCCTAAATGTACTCCTAAAATAGAACCAGTTAATAAAATAGCAACTAGTATGAAGTCAATAGTTTGAAATTTTAAAGCATGACCAATAACAACGAAAGCAGTGATAAAAATAGTTACAAACAAAGATGTTCCAGGAACCAACTTAGTTGGCATACCTATTATATAAATCATTGCAGGAACCATTAGAAAGGCACCACCAACTCCCATAATTGAAGCGAATATTCCAACAACAAATCCTAACATAATTGGAACAATGGCGCTTTCATAAAGTCTTGACTTATGAAACCTTACTCTAAAAGGTAGACCATGAATCCAATAGTGATCGTGAACTTTTCTTTTTACTACAATTTTTTTCTTTAAATCACTAAGCTCTTTCCAGCTTTTAGCAAACATTAAAGTTCCAATCATAACTAACATGTAAATATAAGCTAAAGAAATAATCACGTTTACTATTCCGATTGCTTTTAAATAACCAAAAATTATTATTCCGACAATTGTTCCCAAAATACCTCCGAAAACAACAAATAAACCCATTTTGTAATCAAGTGTTTTTCTAAACCAGTGTGTTAGCGCACCCGACACAGATGTTCCCAATATATTATTGGATTCATTTGCCACAGCAAAAGCTGGCGGTATACCCAAAAATATTAAAACTGGCGTCATCAAAAAGCCTCCACCAATTCCAAAAAGACCTGATAGAAAACCTACAATAAAACTTAGTATTAATATTGTTATAATGCTTATTTGAACTTGGGCTACTGGTAGGAAAAAATCCATTCAATTTACTATTATTTGACACAAACATTGTCAATAGGGATATAATCTCTTGATTATGACTTTGCTAGCAACTATATAGCTAATGGATATTTTATGAGTAGAATTTGTGAGCTTACCGGTAAGAAACCAGCTAAAGGACACAACGTTAGTCACGCAAACAACAAGACAAAAAGAAGATTTTTACCAGGTATAAAAAAAGTTAAATTTAAAAGCGATTTACTTAAAAAAAACATTAAATTTAATGTATCTAATTCAGCTTTAAGAACTGTAGATTATAAAGGCGGTATCGACAAATTTCTTAAATCAGCTAAGTCTTTTAGGCTTTCTAAAAAAGCTAAGAAATTAAGAGTCAAAATAATTTCCAAAAATGCTTAAATTAATTAGGTCAGATCTTCGACTGCTTTTAGTTTTAGCATTTTTCATGGCAGTTATAGTTGCCGCTTCAAATTTCTTAGTTCAGTTTCCAATTAATTTTTTCGGTCTTCAAGAAGTTTTAACATATGGTGCAATTAGTTACCCAATAACTTTCCTAATTACAGATCTTTCTAATAGAAGATTTGGAAAAATTATTGCAAGAAAAATTGTTTACCTTGGTTTCGCTTTAGGTGTATTTTTAACTTTATTCTTTTCCACAAATTTTTCTGATTTAATCTCAATAAGAGTTGCAATTGCATCCGGAACAGCTTTTTTAGTTGCCCAACTATTAGATGTTCAAATATTTGATAAATTGAGAAAAAAAGTCTGGTATGCAGCACCCTTCATTTCTTCTTTAATTGGCTCTCTAGTTGACACTTTTTTATTCTTTTTCATCGCATTTTATGGAACCCAATTAAATTGGTTAACATTAGGAACGGGAGACTTTTTTGTGAAAATAACAATAGCATTAATAATGCTGATTCCTTTTAGAATGTTTATGTCAAAATTGAAAAATACTTCGGAATATCCAACCAAGATTACTTCGAATTAAATTAATGAACTGTTTTTTTCTCTGAGAAAAGATCTGTTAGCTGATTTATCATTACATCTCCGAGGTCTTGAACATCTGTAATCTTTACTGCTTTTTTATAATAACGTGTAACGTCATGTCCAATACCTATTGCTAAAAGTTCAACAGAAGATTGTTCTTCTATCGCATTAACAGTATTTTTTAAATCTTTTTCAAGGTAGTCACTCAAATTTGTAGAAAGAGTAGAATCGTCAACTGGTGCTCCATCAGATATAACCATGAGTATTTTTCTTTCCTCTTTTCTTTTTTTCATTTTGTTAAAAGCCCATCTCAATGCTTCGCCATCAATATTTTCTTTTAGAAGACCTTCCTTAAGCATCAGACCCATATTTTTTTTTGCTTGACGCCATGGAGTATCTGCCGATTTATATATTATGTGTCTTAAATCATTTAGTCTTCCAGGAGATTGAGGTTTATTGTTATTTATCCACTTTTCTCTACTTGATCCGCCTTTCCAGAATTTTGTTGTAAAGCCCAAGACTTCAACTTTAACAGAGCAACGTTCGAGAGTTCTTGAGAGAATGTCAGCACAAACTGCCGCTACCGAAATAGGTTTTCCTCTCATGGAACCTGAGTTATCAATTAAAATTGATACCAAGGTATCTTTAAATTCTGTCTCTTTTTCTTTTTTAAAAGAAAGTGAATTAAAAGGATCAATTATAATTCTTGTTAATTTTGATGTATCCAATATTCCTTCTTCTAGATCAAATTCCCAAGATCGATTTTGCTTTGCTAAAAGTTTTCTTTGTAACTTATTTGCAAGCTTAGAAATAAAATTTTTTAATTGCAAAAGCTGTTGATCTAAAGAAGATCTTAGTCTCGTAAGCTCTTCTTCACTCTCAAGGTCTTCAGCTTTTATTGTTTCATCAAATTCTTCTGTATATACCTTGTATTTTGTTATCGATTTAGAAGCAATTTTTTTTGCTCTTCTACTTGTTTTTCCATCTAAGTTTTCAATCTCATCGATTTTTTCATTTTCATCACTTTTCTCTGCAAGATCTTCTGTGTTTGAAACATCAATGTCCAAAAATTCACTATTTTCTTTTTCACTTTGTAATTTACTTTGGCTCTCATCTTGTTTCTGGTTACTTAATGGATCTTTTTCTTTTTCCTTCTCCGAGGTTTCTTCATAGATTTCTTTATCCTCAATATCCATTTTTGATATTATTTTAGCGATAATTTGATTAAATTTTTCTTGATTTCTTAAGTTTTCTTTGAGTGTTTCTAAATTCTTTCTAAAGTTTTGATCTATGCTTTTTCTTATTTTTTTTGTTTTATTATTGTCCGAACTTTTTGTCTCTTTAACATCGAATAAAAAACTTCTCAGATAGCTATCAAATACGCTTTCTTTTAGATTATTTTTAGTATCTAGTTTATTTTGGTTTTCAAGTAAATTTTTTTTGATACCTTTAAAATGATCGCAGCCAATTTTTTCGTATCTTATTTTTTCCGCAATTTCATAGAGTTTATTGGCATTATTTCCTTTAGGCTTATACAAATTAAAAATATCAAAATTACTATATCTAAGTCTTAAAGCTTCAGAATCAGCTTTTGCTCTTATTGAAGAGAAATCTCTAAACTCTTCTAATTTTTTTATTTCAGGCAAATTTGCACTTTTATTATCTTTTTTTGTTGTTTGTTCTCCAAAATTTATATTGCAATCACTTATTTCGGATATTGATTTTATAGTTGAGGAAAGAGCTTGCTTAAAGTTTTCTAGATGAATATCTTTCTTTTCCATTACTAGGAAATTTTTACGTTAACTGAAGATTCGGGCAAATCTTCCCCAAAGCATCTTTGGTAATATTCTGAAATAATTTTTCTCTCTAATTCGTCGGATTTGTTTAAAAAAGTTACTCTAAAAGCATAGCCAACATCTTTAAAAATATTCAAATTTTCTGCCCAGTGGATTACTGTTCGAGGACTCATTACTGTTGAAATATCTCCATTTACAAAGCCATTTCTTGTAAGCTCTGCAACTTTAATCATATTTGAAACTTTTTCCTTACCCTCTTTATTGTTTAGGCTTTTGTTTTTTGAAAGAACAATCTCTAGTTCTTTTTCGAATTTTAAATAGTTTAGTGTTGTTACTATATTCCATCTATCCATCTGACCTTGGTTGATTTGTTGTGTACCATGATAAAGTCCTGTTGTATCACCAAGTCCCACAGTATTAGTAGTAGCAAACATCCTAAAAAATTGATTTTGACTAATAACTTTATTTTTATCCAACAATGTGAATTTACCATCACTTTCTAAAATTCTCTGAATTACAAACATAACGTCAGGTCTACCTGCATCGTATTCATCGAAGACTAATGCTACAGGATTTTGAATAGACCATGGTAATATACCTTCCTTGAATTCAGTTACCTGTTTTCCATCTTTAATAATTATTGAATCTTTTCCTATCAAATCTATACGACTAATATGACTGTCCAAATTTATTCTAATACATGGCCAGTTAAGTCTTGCAGCTACCTGCTCAATATGAGTGGATTTACCAGTTCCATGATAACCCTGAATCAGAACTCTTTTATTAAAAGCGAAACCAGAAAGAACCGCAAGAGTTGTATCTCGATCAAACTTATAGTCGTTATCGATTTTGGGAACATATTGATTTTTTTTTGAGAAACCTTCAACTTCCATTTCGGTATCTAAATTAAAGGTTTGTCTTACAGAAATTTTAATATCTGGTTTTTGATTTTCTAAATTTAAATTCATTTTTCTTTGCTAACAGTAGTTTTCAGCTGAGTATAAGCCAATGTAATTTTTTTCAAAACATCCTCATATTTTTTGCTTCCACGATTTTTATCAGGATGGTATTTCTTTACAAGTCCTTTAAATTTTTTTTGTATATCCTCCCACTTTGCACCATATTTAAGACCTAATGTTTCAAGGGCATGTCGGTCTTTTTGCGACAATTTTGATTCTTTGAAGGTTTTAAAGGTAGAATTTTTAAAAATATTGATTTCATCGTCAAGTGCATTATTCCATAATATTTTAAAAAAATTTTCTGATGAAGCAAAGCTTTTTGTAGGTTTGTGTAATGTTAGATCAGATTTTATAAAATATTCTATCTGCTCCTCTGTCATGTCGGAAAAATAGTTCCAGTTCTTATTGAAAATTTTTACATGTTCAAGGCATAAAAATCTGTATTGTCTACTATTGTCTCTTTTTACTGGAGCCTTGTAGCTGCCAATTTCTTTACAATTTTCCCAATCACAGATATTTTTCATAAAGATTTTATGATAACATATTAAAATATTAATTTAATGGAAAGTTTTATAAAAGTTGTTGAAAAAAAAATTAGAGATAACGTAGAGGTAAACAAAATAGAAATAATTAATAATTCCTCTAAACATCAAGGACATAAATCTTTTATAAAAGGAAAGTTTCATTTAAAAATTATAATAGACTCAAAATATTTAAAATCTTTAAGCCAAATAGATGCCCACAAAGAAATTATGAAAATCTTAAAAGATGAGTTGAGGGATAAGATCCATGCTTTAGAATTAAAAATTAACTGATTTTTTTTATAATATTTTTCATCTGGTTAACACTCATTTTGACTTCACCGGGCATTGTTGTTTTTCCGATTTTTTTCAAAAGAATTAAATTAATTCTACTATCATTATTTTTTTTGTCATTAACCATGTAATCTACAATCTTATTAAAATGTTTTTTTTGAAAATATTTAATTAAATTCGAAGGTAAATTATTAGCTTTATAAATTTTTTCAATTTCATTTAGTATTAGATTAGAGCAGATTTTTTTTCTTACAGAGAGTTTTGTTGCTAACAGCATCCCTATCAATACAGCTTCCCCATGATTTATTCTTTTAGAAAAGTTACTTGCAGCTTCTATAGCATGTGCAAATGTATGTCCAAAATTCAACAACATTCTTTTTCCCGACTCTTTTTCATCTGCAGCAACAAAATAAATTTTATTTTTGCAACTTTTAACAATAGCATCTTTTAAAACTACATTATTTTTTCCTTCTAAAATAATTTTAGAATTTTTTTTAATCCATTTGAAAAAATTTCTATCCCTTATCAGTGAATATTTTAAAATTTCAGCAAATCCACAAACCAATTCCCTTTTTGGCAAACTTTTTAAAAAGGATAGTTCAGCAATTACTGCCTTTGGTTGATAAAATGATCCAATTAAATTTTTTCCTCTTATAGAATTTATTCCAGTTTTTCCTCCAATTGAAGAATCTACCTGTGATAACAAGGTAGTAGGTACGTTTATAAAATTTACACCCCTCTTTAAAATGCTTGCAACAAATCCGGCAAAGTCACCAATTATACCTCCACCAGCAGCCAGTACAGCGTCATTTCTATTAAAGTTCTTTTCTAACAAGCTTTCGACAAGAGAATTTACTTTATTAAATGATTTTAATTTTTCCGAAGGAAAATATTCTTTAGTATAAACACTATAACTTTTTAGTTGTCTCTTTATTCTTTTTTTCTGTTTTGATGGAATATTTTTATCTAAAATAAGAGCAATCTTTCTCGTTTTAGGACACGCAGATCCAATCTGCCGCCTGAGATAATTTATTGCACCATCCCCAATAATTATTGAATATTTTGTTTTTTTAATTTTTGCTTTAATTTTACTTATTTTCATAGATTTTTTTAATTTCTTCAACTATTTCATTTTTTTCTCTGTTATTACAATCAATTTTGCAATCAGCCATTGAGTAAATTTCTTTCCTTTTTCTATAAAGTTTTTTTAATTCTTCTATAGAATTTATTCCATTTAATAGTGGTCTTTTTTGGTTATTTTTTGTTCTTTCAAAAATTTTATCAATGTCCAATTGAAGCCATACTGAAAAACAAGATTTTTTTACCTTTTCCCTTATTGTATCATTTATAAAAGCTCCGCCTCCTAATGCTATAACCAATCCTTTTTTTTCAATTAGTTTTATGCTTTCTTCTACCTCAATTTTCCGGAAAAACGTCTCTCCTTTGGTTTCAAATATTTTTACAATAGATAGAGAGAGCCTTTTTTCAATTATAGAGTCGGTATCTGCAAACTCCATATTCAGTCTTTCAGACAGAGATTTGCCTATAACGGATTTTCCAGATCCCATCATTCCAGTTAATATAAGGTTTTTTTTCAATTTATACCCAAAATTTCAATTTGATTTATCACAAATTTGTCTTAATTTTTAAGTTTAAATATATTTTATTTACTATGCAACCGAGATTACAAAGATCAGGAACTGGTACGTCTTTTGTTAAGACTGCTATAAAATTGTTACTTGTTCTTTTTTTGGTAGTTTTTGCTTTCTTCTTTATAGAAAAAATTGATTTTCCTTCTCCCCAAAAAGAAATAACCGAAGATGTTAGTGACAAGATTATTAAACTTAAGTAGTAAATTTATATTTATACTTGGTTTTTTTATACTTTTTCATTCCAATGTAATGGGTGTTGAGTCAGCAGATATTTGGAAAAAGGAGACAAACAAAGAAAAAGAAAATATCATTAAAAAGAACACAGAAAATAAGCCAAAAATTAATTATTCAAAAGAGAAAAAAAGTTTAGATGAAATTAAAATTATCGATAACGATGCAGACTCCCAAAACACAATTAAATTATCAGGACTTTATGATCCGGAGAAAAATGATCTAAACTTAAACATGTGGTCCAATACTAACGGCGAAGAAATTGAAAAAATTTTTAAAAGAATTGAAAAGGTTGAGCTTTCAACATTTTCAGAAAAAATTTTTATTGATACAATATTTACATATTCTTATCCTGCAAAATCTAATTTAAGTGAAGATAAATTTTTAAATTTAAAAATAAATTGGCTTATAAAAAATAACAAGCTCTCTCTCATTGAAGAATTTCTAAATGTGAATTTAGAATTTTCCGGAAAATCAAAATTAATAAAACATTTGGTGGATCACTATATTATGTCAGCCAATGTTTCAGAAGGTTGTGAAAAAGTTAGTTTTATTAATAAAGACATAAAAGATAAATATTTAGAAAAATTTAGAATTTACTGCCTGGTATTAAATAAGAAAGATCAGCAAGCACAATTAAATTTTGATTTATTACGAGAGGAGGGTCGTTCAGATAAATTCTTTAGCAACAAAATATTGTTTTTACTAGGTTTAAATGAAAAACCAGATAATAAAATTTCCGATAAAAATCTTTTATATTTTTACCTTTCATCTATTACAGTTGAAAACTTTAAATATGAACCAACTAAAAAAACAGATAAAAATATATGGAAATTCTTAAATGCATCAAATCTCATTTCAGTCGAAGAATTGGAAGATCCTGAAATAATTAAAAAATATGAAATTGCTGCACATGAAGGGACTTTCGATAAAAATAAGATTTTTGAAATTTATCTATCTGTTCCATTTAATATTAGCCAGTTAATTAATGCTGATACAATATATAACGGATTTGATGGTTATGAAGCAAGGGCACTAATTTATCAAAAAACTTTACTATCAGATAATTTAGAAAATAAATTAAATTTACTTTTTTTATTAAAAGATTTATTTGAAAAAGATAATTTAAGTAATATTTTTAGAGAAAATTTAAGCAATACCCTTAAAGACATAGAAGCTGATGATATTCCAGATCAATATAAAAAAGTTGTTGCAAAAAATATAATACTAGAAAAAAAAATTAATCTAGGAAAGATTAAGTATGACGATAAAGTATTGCATAGGTCTAAAGTCGTAAAAATTTTTGTAGAAGAAAAACCAAATAAGGAAAGAATAAATAAAGATTTTTTAAGTATTTACAAAAAAATAAAGAAAAATAAGAAATATTTCTTTTCAATTAAGGATGTTATTCTTATAGAGGCCTTGTATTCAGAGGGCTTCGATATGCCCAAAGAACTTAACATAAAGGTGCTTGCAAAGGATTTAACTGTTCCTTCTAACCTAAAAGCACTTGTGGAAAAAGACGAGATCGGAATACTAATGCTTAAACTTGTTGAGATAATTGGCAGTGATGAAGTAAAAAATTTAGACCCGGAGACTCTATATTTTATTGCCAATCTACTAAACAAGGCAAAAATAAAAAAAATTAGAAACGAAATTTTAAATCTCACTCTACCTTTAAGAGTTTAATTAATATATAAAGGCTTTATGGCTTTAAGGAGAATATTAACCGTACCCGACCCAATGTTACGACAAAAATCTATTCCAGTTGAGAAAATAGATGCTAATATAAAAAATTTAATGAACGATATGCTAGAGACCATGTACGATGCACCAGGAATTGGTTTAGCTGCGATCCAAATTGGTATTGCTAAAAGAGTGGTAGTTATGGATGTTTCTAAAGAAGCTGACAAAAAAGAACCATTGTATTTTGTTAATCCAGAAATTACTTGGAAATCAAGTACGAGCACAACATATGAGGAAGGGTGTCTGTCAATACCAAATCAATTCGCAAAAATTAAAAGAGCTGACAAATGTAACGTTAAATATTTAGATTATGATGGTGTAGAAAAAGAAATTAAAGCCGAAGGTTTGATAGCTACATGTATCCAACATGAAATTGATCATTTAAATGGAATTTTATTTATTGATTATTTATCTAACCTAAAAAAAAATATTATAATTAAGAAGGTTTCAAAGCATAAAAAAGAATTAGAAAGAATAGTAGTTTAATTTCAAAAATTTAATGTCACAAAAAATCGTTTTTATGGGAACACCTGAGTTCTCTGTTCCAACATTAAAATCTTTAGTAAACTCTAATCATGAAATTTTAGCTGTCTATTCGCAACCAGCTAGTAAGGCGAACAGAGGACAAAAAATAATTCTTTCAAGCGTTGAGGCTTTTGCAAAAGGAAAATCATTAAGAATAAGAACGCCTTTCAATTTAGATACAGACGAAGAATATAATTTTTTTAAAAAACTAAACCCCGACATTGTAATAGTCATTGCTTACGGTAAAATTATACCAAAGAGGTTTTTAAGTTTATCAAAAAATGGATTCATCAATGTTCATGCCTCTCTATTACCAAAGTGGAGAGGTGCTGCACCCATACAGAGGTCCATAATGAATTTAGATAAAGAAACCGGAATTAGCATAATGAAGATAGTCGAAGAATTAGATGCAGGGCCTGTAATGCATCAATCTAAAATTAAAATAAATGAAAATATTGATACTTTAACCTTGTCTAAAGTTCTTTCTCAATTAGGAGCAAAGTCTATTATTGACTCTGTAAATAAGATAGAAAAAAAAGAGGTAAATTTTCAGGAACAAAATCATAGCCAAGCGACCTATGCAAAAAAAATTTCAAAAAAAGAAGGAAAAATTATATGGAATGACAGTGCAAAGAAAGTTTTAGGAAAAATAAATGCGTTAAATCCTAATCCGGGAGCTTGGTTTAGCTATAAGGAACAAAGATACAAAGTTTGGAAAGCCGAAATAGTAAATCAAGTAGGCGATGCAGGAAATACATTAGATAATAAACTTACGGTTGCTTGCAAAGAACAGGCAATAAAAATTCTTGAAATTCAAAAAGAGGGAAAAAGCAGACAACAAACAGAACAGTTTTTGCTTGGTAATAAGATAAAAAAAGGTGAAATTATTGATTAATGTTAAACTATCAAATTAAAATTGAATATTTAGGAACCAATTTTGTTGGGTGGCAAATTCAAAAGAATGGCATTTCGATACAAGAAGTTTTAGAGAAAGCTTTATCTAAATATTTAAAAGATAAAATTTCAGTTATGGGATCAGGCCGTACAGACGCTGGGGTACACGCAAATGAACAGTCAGCTCATTTTATAACAAAAAAAAAAATAATTGATGAAAATATTTTTTTAAATTCAATTAATTTTTTTTTAAAAAAACACCCCATTTCTATTTTAAGTATAAAAAAAAGATCAAAAGAATTTCACGCAAGATATAGTGCAAGTAATAGGATTTATAAGTATTTAATTATTAATAGAAGATCTTCTTTGGTTTTGGAAAAAAACAAAGCTTGGCACATAAAAAAGAAACTCAATATAAAACAAATGAAAAAGGGAGCAAAATTATTAAGGGGAACTCATAATTTTTCAACATTCAGATCTTCATCTTGCGAGTCCAAATCTCCAATTAAAACCCTTAAAAAAGCTTCAGTTAATATAGAAAAAAACAAAATTATTTTTACCTTTGAATCTAAATCTTTTTTACAACAACAAGTTAGGTCAATGGTAGGTTCATTGAAATATCTAGGGGAAGGTAAGTGGGATTTGAAAGATTTTAAAAAGGCTTTTAATTCAAAAAAGAGATCTATGTGCGCACCTATCGCACCTCCTTATGGACTTTATTTGTATAAAGTAAAATATTAAAAAATTATGAACAATTTTCCTGAAAAAATCCCCGTGTTTCCATTAAGAGGAGTTATTTTTTTTCCAGATACTAATTTACCTTTAAATATTTTCGAGAACAGGTATTTAAAAATGGTAAATGATACTTTAAAAAATAATAAATTTTTAGGCATGATACAGTCGAAAAATGTTAATGGAGAGGTATATACCATTGGCTGTTTAGGAAAAATAGACGAACACAATAGAACTGAAGATGGAAGGATTTTAATAAATCTCAAAGGGATAAGCAGATTTCAAATAGACAAAGAAATAAAAAACAACGAACCATACAGAGAATTTCAGGTAAAGTATGATCTTTTCAGAGATGATACGAACAAAAGAAATATTAATATCACCAGTGAAAAACTAAATGAATTAATAGATAACTCAAAAATTTTTTTTAAAAAGAATGGGATATTAATAAATTGGTCAGCGCTATCAAAACTAAGTCCACAAAAACAAATTTATAATTTAGCAATGATTTCGCCAATATCTGTTGAGGAAAAGCAAAAATTAATAGAAATAGTTAAACTTGACGATGTTGCAAATATTTTAAATGAAATTACTAAATTTAATTTTTATGAAGACTCTGGGGAAAAGAAAATCTTGCAGTAAACTTATTAATTTTCCATGAGGGCTTTCAAATGCATCTCAGTGCTTTCTTTAAGTGCATTTAAATTGTATCCACCTTCCAGAATTGAAACTACCTTATAGTTACTATTTTTATTTGAAACTTCTAAAGTTCTTTTAGTAATATCATAAAAATCTTTTGATTTAAGTTTAAATTGGGCAAGCGGATCATCTTCATGGGCATCAAACCCCGCTGAAAATAATATAAATTCAGGTTTAAATTCTTTGAGCTTTTTTAAAACATACTCATAAGCATTAAGGTATTCTTCAGAACTGGTTCCTGCAGGCAAAGGTATATTTAAAACATTATTATATTTACCTTTTTCATTATTTGCACCAGTTCCAGGATAAAAAGGATATTGATGAGTTGATATATACAGAACCTTTTCATTTTCATAAAAAATATCTTGGGTTCCATTTCCGTGGTGAACATCAAAATCAATTATTGCTATTTTACTTAGTTTATATTTTTCAATAAGGTAGTGTGCGCCTACAGCTACATTATTGTATATACAAAACCCCATTGCTTTATCCTTTTCGGCATGGTGTCCAGGTGGGCGTACAGCACAAAAAACATTCTTAAACTCTTTGTTTTGAACACTATCAATAGCAGTAATAATTGATCCAACCGCATCTGATGCAGCCTTTTTACTTCCAGGAGATACGATAGTATCACCATCTAAAAAAAACAAACCTTTTTTTGGAAAAGATTTTTCTACTTCATTTATATAATTTGAATTATGAGTAATTTTTAAATATTTAGAATCAAACTTACCTGGTTTT
>MDTA01165247.1_pt1 | contig 14012 bp, 14 predicted proteins | sample 811151 | NCBI WGS metagenome assembly MDTA01 (sample SAMN05326648, study PRJNA326480) | marine metagenome | isolation source: seawater | place: Indian Ocean: South | collected 2010 | reverse complement strand
TGGTCATGCCTGATGTTAATGCTTGTACTAGAATAGCTGCTGAACAAGCATACGAAATGGCGGGAGTAGGTCCGGAAGACATAAACCTCGTAGAACTTCATGATTGTTTTGCTACGGCTGAAATGCTTCACTATGAAAATCTTGGTCTTTGTAAAGATGGCGATGCTGGAAAAATGATTGATGAGGGCCATGTTGAACTTGGAGGTAAAGTGCCAGTCAATGTCTCAGGAGGACTTCTTTCAAAAGGGCATCCCTTAGGGGCAACTGGAATAGCCAATATTTACGAAGTCTGCACTCACTTAAGAGGGGAAGCCGGGAAAAGACAGGTTGAGGGAGCAAAATTAGGAATGACTCACGTAATTGGACTCGGAACAGCCTGCGGAATTCATATTTTAGAAAAAGTATAAATTAGTGATTATTGGCGTAACAGGAGATACGCATAATAATCTCAAAAATATAAAAAAGATCTGTAGTATTTTCAATGAAAATGCTGCAGATCTAGTTTTTCATACGGGTGACATATCTCTAGCAAAATCCTTATTAGCTTTTAGAGATTTAAAATGTCCTCTTATTGCTGTTTTAGGTAATAACGATATTGACGAAAGAGATGATCTTGTAGAAGCTTCAGAAAAATTTGATTGTCAACTAAATGAAGAGCCATATACATTAAATATTCTACAAAAGACTATAACCATTCTTCATCATCCAGACTTAATTGATTCAAATTTAATTTCAAAAAATGATTTTATTTTTCACGGACATACTCATAGATTTAGATTAGAAAAAATAAACAATTGTCTGATTTTCAATCCCGGGGAATGCGCTGGTTTCATGAAGGGCAAGAATCAAATTGGCATGGTTGATTTATCTACGGATCAAGCAAAAGTATTAAGTTTTTGAAATTTTTCTTAAAATTAAAAATGATATTATTGAAGATACAAAAAAGAATAAACCAAAAGGTCTGATTATCCTTATTAAACCATTGTTTTCTAAAATAGTATTTTCAAGTAAAAGAATTGATAAAAAAGGTGAGATTGTATTATCTCCGGGGCTTTTAAACCAGAATGTTAAAAATAGAGATATGAAAAAGCTAAATAATAAAGTCCTTGAAATAGTTTTATTTGCTATAGAGGCTATTAAAAAAGAGATAATAAAAGATAATGTTACATAACTGATATAAATGATGGTCATAAAAAATCCCTAATAAAGTTTTCTGTAAGAATACTATCTCCTAAAATAGTTATAATCTTTTTTTTTGCATTTATATCATCAGCTTTTACCCTAGCTAAATTTTTCAAATATTTGTTCTTAAAAATATAAGCTGGCGGAACGTTATTTTCTTCTGCAAGAACTTCTCTCCATTCAAAAATTTCTAAGTTTCGTTTACTTAATTTATTTTTTTGCCTAGATAATCTTAATTTTTTTAATGGTTGATTTCCTAGATCTGCCTCTTGCTCAGACAAAGTTAAAGCATCCTTAAAGAGAGATTTCTTTTTTAAAAGAACTCTTTGATATCCGTATATCTCTAATAAATAATCCACATCCTCTAAAGCGTATTTTATTTGTTTATCTGAGAGAGGTCTTTTCAGCCAATTCGAATTTGTTTCCGTCTTATCTAAATTTATGTAAAAAAATTTTTTTACAATCTTAGCATATGACTTTATTTCTTCATTTGACAGAAGTTTTTCTGCAACTTGAATATCAAATACGTTTCTAGTATGAATTCCTAGACTTTTACTTAATACCAAAGAGTCACTACGTACAGAGTGAAATATTTTCAATCTGTTCTTATCTTCGCAAGCATTTTTTAAAACAGCAAAGGAGTTTATTTTCAAGCAATCTATAAGAAAAAGTTTATTTTTGACGCAAATTTGTACGGTTGAAATTTTTGGGTAATAGGTTGTTCGCCAGTCAAATTCTGTATCTAATCCAAATTCAGAACAATCAGAGAGTTCTTTGTCAAGGATAGACATATCTTCTTGTTCATTTATAAAAATAATTTTTCTTCTTTTTTTTAGTCTTGATCTTATGAAGGTTTTTAAACTCATAATTTAAAGAAATTTAAATTTAAAAATAGTTTTTAAAAAAATTATGAGAAATAAAGAAAAATTTTCAAATTTAAAAATCATCTATAGATATCTAATTAAGAACTTACCCCAAAAAAATCCAAGACTGTTTGGTGAATTTTAGAAACATGACTATCCTCTGGAGGCGCATATTTAGAAATGCCTTTTGTAAAATAAGCAAAACCTTTATCCTGATGCTCTCCATTTTTAATTGCTACAAAACTCACTAATTTATTTAATAGCAGAGATTTATCTGAAAAACTGATAGTAGTATTTTCATCTATTTCGCTCGGATAAGTTAAAACAACAAAAACATCTTTTCCTCTATTATCTATCTCTTCAAAAAGTCTAACTTTATTATTCACTAAAATTTTTGAGAGTTTTTTTTCTGCTTCTTGAGCTTGTAACGAAGAATCAAAAGAAATGAGAAAATCTCTTGTCATTCTAGGAAAGACCTCCTTAAATGGAATTTTTAACATATTCAAAAAAGCAGAATGGTTTTTTAGCCTGTAATAGAATTTTATTTTTTCATAAGGTTTTTGAGATAGTCCAGTTGCAATTATTATTTCAGCATCCTCTATATTTAAAACTTCACTAAGTATTTCATCGTATACCTTTAACATCTCAAGAAAAGGATCTTCATTTTTAGAAATGTACCAACTGGGATTTTCTATGTTTGAAGATTCATTGAGAAGAGAATTAAAAAAATAGTGGTGCTGGATATGGGCCCCAGCATTTAAAAACAATGTCGAAAAATCTGGTTTTTTTCTTTTAAAAAGAGATTTATGAATTTCATATAACAGTTTGTCCAAGAACAAAGCTTTCCTCCAAGGTTTTCTAAGAGCTTTTAGAGCATATACTATCAGCGAAAAATATCTTTTTGGATTCACGAGAAAAATGAAAGCTATTCCCAAATTTATGATAGTTTTAAGCGTAAGTTTTTCTTCTGAGTTATCATTTACGGCCTGAGTAATAGCATTTGAAACTGTTTTACTTAAATAACTCCTATCAGAAGGAGTTTTAGTCCATGGATCTGGAATAAAGTAAGTTGGATCTTTCAACTTATTTGAAGCATTCATTGGACTTACTGCTCCAACAGAATAACCTTCGTCTTCGACCTTTTCAAAGAATTGCCTTTGAGAAGAATTTATAAAATCACCTAACCTAAAAACTTGGTGTTCACTAAATTTTTTTCCAGTATGTACAGAGACCCATTGGATCCATGGTTCAAGATTTTCATATTCTTTCTCAGATCTAGTAGTAATCAAACCATTATCTAAGATCTTTTTAAATCCATTTAATACATGCCCCCTCTTTAAATATAGGTCTACTGCATCTAAATTTATTTCATTTAGCTCAACAAAGATTAGCCTTTCATTCATTTTTCTTGATTAATTTTTTCTAAAATATTAACTAATTTTTCTTTATTTCTGGATGAATAAGTTTTTGTATCTACTTCTTCAGAGTCTATATTACTATAAGAAGTATCTCTAAATAATTTTGTAACTCTATTAGGAGTAAGCTTCATATCAATCTTCCCGAAAAAACCAAATATATATAGAAAGAAAGCCAAGACCTTTAAAAGGCTTTTTAAGAATGGAATGCGGATCAATTTAAGATTTTTAGACGAAATTCCTTGAATTATTTTTGTAACAGTGAGCGAGGGTTCATCTATAGAAAGATACTTACCTGGCAAGATATCCCCAAATAAAGAATCAGATATAAATTTGGAAATGTTTGGCAAAAAAGAAAGGGTTTTTATAACATTAATTTCTGGGACAATAGGAAAAAGTTTTGAGACCGTCTGTAACTTTCCAATGTTTGTATCCAAATTAGAGTTTATTGAAAAAATTGCAGACGGGTAAAGAATAAATAAATCTACTTTTCTATCTATACACCACTTAAGTATCAACTTTTCCTGTAAAAATTTTGTTGATCGATATGCATCATCGCAATTAAGTTCTTCAGAAAAAAGAATATCTTTCCCGTCGAAAGCTGCTACTGAACTTATATGGATAAATTTTTTTATATTTATTGTTTCTAATTCATTTAAAAATTTTGAGTGATTCGTGACATTCTTTTCAAAATATTTCTTTGCACTAATACCAAAATCAGATCTTATTGATGCTAAATTTATGATTGAGAAAGTATCTGATTCAATTTTTTTTCTATGATCTCTAAAATTAGAAATGTCATCCGTTATGGAAGTATATTTTCCAGGAGTGGAATCAATTCCTATACAATTTACTTTGTCATTAATTTTTGGGATTAAATCTGATGCAACAAAACCTGAAGATCCTGTTATTAAGACTGTCTCTTTAACTTTATGTGTCATGTATGGAATGTAATTAATAAAACCTTAGTTTTAGGAGTCTTTCAAAATAAATTATCGATTAATTTCTTATAAAAAAGTAAATTTTTTTGAAAAAATTAAATCCTAATAGTTTAGGTAAAACTCTTAAAAAAAAAGCTAGCCAATTTTCAATAGGATTAATAAGTTTTTCCTTTGCTCGACGTTTAAAAAAATGTGCCTCATTTTTTAAATATGGAAAACCATATCGCCTATATAGCATTTCATCAGTAGCTCTAAAGAAAACTAAATAATCATCTATATTTGCAGCTTTAAAACCTGCGTTAATCATCCTGATCCATAAATACCAATCTTCAAAAAAAGGCATTTCTTGATAACCCTTAACGGATTTTACAGAGCTTATTTTGAAAGCAGAAGCTGGATGATTGATTGGGTTCCTATAAGGGATTCTTTTTTTTATACTTTTATGGCTTATAGGAACAACTCTTTTTGAAAAAATTTTTCCTGCTTCATCAATTTCATGCATATGACTACTAACTAAATCAACATTAGACTCCTTTAAAAATTCGGCTAATACTTCAAACCTTTTCTTAGAGTTAATATCATCTGAATCAAAACGTATAGCATATTCAAATTCATTTGATATTAAATTCAAAGCTGATTGCAATGAATATGAAAGTCCCTTATTTATTTTATTTCTAATGAGCCTAATTTTTAAATCTTTGAAACTTGCCAATACCTCTTCTAAAGATTTTGAAATGGGCCCGTCTATTACTAATATGATTGGGATTTTGAGAGTTTGGTTTCTCAAGGAATTTAAGCAATCGTATAAATAATTTGGTCTTTCTCCATTGTATAACGATCCTAAAGCGCAAATTTTTAATGATGCTCTATTCTCCATAAACTTTTAGATTCTGTAATCTATTGACTCTCTTTTTCATAGAATAAAAAATAAAAGCACCTAAAATTCCACCCAAGGGGTTAGGCATAAATGCATAGTATGTATTTAACAATGCCGGAGCCATTAACATTAAAAAAATAAAACGATGACCCTTTTCAATGAAAGATAAAGTATATATGAATATAAATCCATATAATAAAAATCCAATAATGCCGCTTACGGCTAGAACATCCAGTAAAACATTGTGATAAGTTGTATAAGCAGGATTTCTATTGAGCACCTCATTACTTACCACAGGTATTGCATTCTCACCAAGGCCAAGGATTGGCGCATTGTAAAAAGAGTCAATGGCTATAGACCATAAAGCAGTTCGTCCAGACAAAGTATCAAACTGATCAAAATTTAAAAATTCACCTATATTTAAACCAATTTCTGAAAAATAAAAAATACTAATAATTATTCCTGATGTTCCAAGAAATAAAGAGAAGAATTTATATTTAGAAAAAAATCTTAAAATTACAAAGGCATATATCGTTCTATAAAAGGAAATAAATATTCCGAACAAAAACACAATATTTGTAACAAAACTTCTTAATTTTTTTTCACTCAAGCTTAAAAAGCCAAAAATTAAAAAGCTCATGTAGACAAATATGCCATATACATTTTGCTCAAAAATTATTGATTTGTTTGAGGAGATATTCAAAAGAGGAAACTTTTCATAAGTAGGATATCCAACAAAATATTGATAAATCGAAATCAACGCTAGAAGAAAGACTAAATAAATATATATTTTTAAAATTTTTAAAAGCTCATTCTCTTCTAATGAAGACAAAAATAAAACAATAATTACTACTGCAATAAATCTCAGCCACTGAACAAGCGAATCAGAAAAGCTGTAAATTGATGCGCTCACGGCAAAAAGAAAAGGAAGAGTAACTATCATGAATAAGAAAAATAAATTACTTTTTGAAATCCTTCTTCTTCCTACAAAAATTAAAACGCCAAGAGAAAAAGCTAAAAGTATTGTACCTATTCCTTTGAAAACATATCTCTCTGAGGGTATTTCAATATAGTCAGAAAGAGTTATGGCAGGTATGACAGTCCCCAAAGCAAAAATAATTGAAGCTAAGTTAATTGTTGAAAAAGAATTATTATTCACCTTTTTTTGTATGGCCTCCAAATAAATAAAGTTTTGTCATACCTTCAATCATAAGAGTTTTATTACTATTGCTTTGATTAATTTTTTTATTTTTTCCTAACAATGTCTTTTGTAAAAAAAAGACAGAAGAATCATTAAAAATACGAGAGCTAAGTAAAGTAAGTAAAAAATTTTTTGAATAGTTTTGAAAAAAATTTGTTTTCTTTCCAATGTATGAAATTTTTCTTCCTATAAAGTCGTCAACTGACTCAATTGAATTAAAGATTTCATCTGGTAAATCGAGATTATTGAAAATACTCTTTTCTACTAGCTCGGCAACTGCTTTTCGATTAGTTAGTTTTATTCTTGAAGAATTTCCCTCTAAAGGTCCAACTACGTCAGATGCATTATTACAAGAATTAACAAAGGAATTCCAGCTTCCCTCATCTCTTACGATTGTAGGTCTTAAAATAAGAACGTTTTTAAATTTAAATGAAAATTTTTCTATAATTTTTTTTTCACGTATATAAGCATCTCCTTTAAAGAGCCACTTAATAAATAAGCCATTTGGCTTTGCATAAATAGCATTGCTTGAAAATAAAATTATCTTTATAGACTTTGGAAGAGATGAAATTAAAATTTTATTAAAATTTACATTAAAATTAAAATCATCTGAACGGGCACAATTTATAACAACATCAACGTCTTTAAATTGAGAAGGAATTTTGTCTCTAAAATTCCAGTAAATAAAATTTTTGGAAGAATGTTCTTTATTTCTAACCGCAAATAAAAGTTTTACATTAGGATTATCATTTAAAATATCTTTTATGGCTTTTCCCAAAGCTCCATTTTGGCCAAGTATTAATATTTTTTTCATCTTATAACCATTTTCCAAGTTTTGAGGCTAATGCCATGCAGGTCATGGTTGGATTTGCATTTCCAGATGTTGGAAAAACCGATCCATCACAAACAAATATGTCTTGAAAACCATGTAACTTGAGATTCCTATCCACACAGCCGGTATTTGCGTCTTTCGACATTCTTAATGTTCCAAGATGATGCGCTGCAGAAGCAAGGCGGTTTTTCCATTGATTTGAAGAAGCTTGATAAGTAGATGATCCTCTATTATCTATCATTATATTTTGGTCTATAAATTTTTTAAGATTCATAACTTCATTAATATCATCCTGAGAAAGCTGCCAATTTACTTCCGTCTTTAGATTTCCAAATTCATTTTTTTTCTCAGTAAGGAATACTTTGCTTAAAGACGAGGGGCGTTGCTCAGTCACAAACATACATTCGGTCAAAGAATGTTTGGAGAGTAGCCCTGTCTTGTACTGAATTATCTGAGCGACTATATTTATATCCTTCATTAATGCTATTCCTTCTGAGAAAGGAAACTTAAATTTTTTTAATTTTGATCTTACAGTTAGTAACTTATTTTTTAAATCTTCACTATGATTATTAAATCCTTCAGAAAAAGATGGACGAAGATAAAAGGAGCTATTTGCTAAACCATATTTTTCTTTAAGTCTATAATTAAGTTTTAATGCTATTTTCATGGAAATGCCTTGCTTAACTTTTATTCCTGAATAAATTTTCGCAGTTTTTGGTTTTTCATATTTATACTGAAAAAAATTTCCCATGGGATGGTCCATCAAAAAATTGCCAATTTGAGGCAATGCCTTCCTAATATGATCAGAATTAAAAAGAATCTCTGGATTATTTAGAGCTCCACAACATAAAACATATTTTTTTGATGAAATTTTTAAAGATTTCCCAGACTTTCTTTCGAAAGCCACTAGAATATTTTTACCTTTTGAGGATTCAAATTTTAAAGCAATTACTCCTTTTGAAATTTCGAGGTTTGGATATGATTTTTGAAGGCTATTGAAAGAATTGCTAGTTCTTAAATATTTTGAAGGATGAATGAATACTTTGTGATCAAAAATATTAGAATCGAATGTTATGCTTTTTTTTTCTTCAAGGAAATTACAAAATTTATGAGGTTTTTTAAATATTTCATATGGAAAACCGAAAAATTTTGCAACTTCTTCATAATGAGGTTCTAAATCTTTAAAAGTTATCGGCCAGCCGCTATTTGGTATCCAAGAATGTCCTTGAAAATCTTCTTCATCCAAGGGAGCAAGAACATTGTGCCAAAGCTGGGATGTTCCTCCGAAACCAATATTGATAGTTGGGTTAAGTTTAAAATCTACCCCAATAGAATTTCTACCAGACAGAGAGGATAAATTATCAAATTTTTTTAATCCTGCTTCCAATACGAGAACTTTAGATTTGGGATTTAGGAGAAGAAATTTTTTAACAAGAAAAAAACTTGACGGTCCAGTTCCGACGACACAAAGATCATAGCACTTAGACATTTATAAATTCTCCATAAATTTAAAGAGATTTAAAAATCTTTCCTCCCAAAGATGCTTTTTAGCAAAATCTATTTGAGCACCTCTTTTTTTTTCCTGCTGTTTAAAAGCATTATTGATTTTCATATTTATATCATTGGATTTTAAATCAACTTTTAAAATAAATTGATCAAAGCCAGGTAAATGATCCAAATCAGAACAAGTTATCACTAAGGCTCCAGTTGCCAAGGCCTCGAAATATTTAGCAGGAGAAATAGTTTTACTAAATCTATCTTCATTATAGGGAAGTAAAATTAGATTATAATTTTTTAACTTTTCAATTAGATCTTCATACCCAAATTGTCCTTTAAAGTTATGAGTAAATTTATTATTTGAGATAGTCTCGTCAATACACCCAAATATATCTAATCCATATTCGTTGTTTACAAAATCCAATAACGAAAGATCTGAATTTGCTCTAAGATTTCCAAAAAATACTGGACAAATCTTATCACTTTTTGAGCCTATCCCTATCCAAGAGCTTTCAACTCCTGGCAACATTAAATAAGGAACAATATTTTTTTTTTCTAACCTAGATGAAATCAATAAAGAGTCTGTAATAATTTCATCAAAAAGTTTTAAATTATCATCTACTGAATTTTTCAACTTTTTACTGTACCAGGGATAGTCCCACCAATTATGAATTACATCGAAGAACGATTTAGAGTGTTTTGCAAGAAATGGAAATTTACCACCAATTATTTGAGGGTTATTGACAAAACTGTAAATGATGGAGTCTTCTTGACGAGGCCTCTCAAGGAAAAACCATACAAACCAATTGAACAAGCTCCCTAGAATAAAATTTGTTGGTAAAAAATAAGACCTGCGTAATTCAATATTGTTTGGTATTTCTTTAAATGTTATTTTTGAATTTTTTGATAAAAACTTTGTTTTAATTATTTTTATAATTTCTCTCATAGGAGGTATTCTGCTTGTAACTCTTTGAATAAATTCAACATGGTATCCGTTTTTTGCTGCATATCTTGCAAGTTTGTGATGCCTTTGATCTAAAAAGTCCCAAGTCACTTCACTGTATATGAGCATTGATTTTTTCATTACTCTAAAGTTAAAAAGAATGATTAAAATATTATTTTTCTAAAACTTTTGATTTGTAAAACCTAAATAAAATAAAAGATATCCCAAAAATTAGTCCTATAAGAAAACCCACAATTGTAATTAATAATCTACTAGGTTCAGCCTTTTCCTCCATGACTGCCGGAGGGTCAATGTAATCAAAAACATACAGCTCATTGGCTTCTATCAGAGTCAATTTCTGGATTTCAGATTTCAATAATTCAGCAAGGGCCTGCTTTATCTCTGCAAAATTTGTCTTCAACATTTGTTCATTTAGATATTTGATAGCTATCTCCGCTTCTAGCTTGTCTTTATCCCTATAAAAAGAATTTATTTTATTTACAACCAATTTTGACCATTTCTCCGCAATAAAAGGAGATTGATGTTTTATAGATAAAGTTACAAATCCAGACAGCTTATCCTCACTTACATCAAAATGATTTTCATGAAATTCTTCGAAGCTCTCTTGTGCGCTAGGTATTTTTTTTTGAGGATAAGAAAACTTTCTAACCCATGATTCTGAATCGATATCATAAATATCAGAGTCAAATAAAAGAGAATTTTTTTTATAATTCCAAGATTTGACTGCCATAAGTTCTGGTAAAAAAATTTCAGGCAATATTTCATTTTCAAAAAAACTTAAAGAATTAAGTTTCTCTAAAGCTTTGGAGGCATTGTTTAAATTATTTTGTGGGATATCTATACCAGCAAGGCTAGCTAATCCTCCAAAACTTTCCAACGCTCCAGAAATTGAAGACATGGGATCAACTGGGTTTAATAAAGTTTTCGATTCATAAATGTTAGGAAGAAAAAAACTGTAGATTAAACAAAAAAAAGAAAATAAAAGAGACGAGATAGATATAATCCATCTGCCTTTATATAAAGATTGAAAAATTTCCAAAATATCTATTGAAAGTTCTTCTTGGTCTTGGGATGATTTTAAGTGATTATTCTGCACAGGTTTTTTTATTAAAAATAAAGTAAAAATTAATATTTTGTTTAGAAAAAAGATTCTATGTTTTTTCTTTGGAAAAAGTTAAATTTTCCACCTCTAGTAATATTATAAACTCTAATATGACTATATTGACGTGATAATACTTCTGATGCATGTTTAAACGCTTTCTCTTGTTGGTTGAGTTTTGGCTTATTCCACTTTTCTCCTACTTTCCTATAACCAGTTATAAAGTGATTTTGCGTACCATCACCCAATAAAAATTCTCTATCAAAATTTTTGTCTGTCTTGAATTCAAAGTCCATTCCAATAAATAAAATCTCTTCGTAACCTAAAAATACTGCTAGTTGTAAAGCGCTATAAGTTACTGAATAGCCGCAAAATATTTTTTGAGAAGGATTTTTTGAAAAAAATTGTTTATTATTTTTTGGCGTTACATAGTTGAAATAGAAAACATTTGGCTGTTTAATTTTTCTTAATTGTCTATACGAAGCTATTAAACTTACTATTTTTGGATTTTGAGATGCAAATCTTGAAATCTCTTCAAAATTTTGAGATAAAACTAAATAGTCTTCGCAAAGATAATAGTCAGGTCGCCATGATGTGTCCTGAAAAGCAAGGTAGATTTTATTAAAAGCGAAGAAATCTGCATTCTGAATTTTTTCTAAGTCTTCGAGACATAATGACGGTCCATTTCCAACGATTACCGCTCTATTATTTTTTTTTTCTTTTCTTAAGATGTTGAGTAAGTTTCTTAGCTTTTCAAATTCTCCTAAATTAAAAAAATATAGAAGTAAGTTCAATTGTATTAAAAGAAATCTAAATAGTTCAATTGGATTGGAGATAATTTGTAACAATTTTTTCAAATACATCCCTTTAAATATATTTGAAAAGATTAGCTAAAGTATTTTGGTGAACAATTTCTGTTACAAAATCTAAATTATTTGCGTTATGTGAGCCTAAGATTACATTTTTGAAATTCATCAGTTTTGAATTTTTGCTTAAAGGCTCTTCCTCATATACATCAAGCGCCGCAGAACTAATATGTTTAACTTTTAAAGCTTGAATTAAATCTTTTTCACAAATTAATTTTCCTCGTGAAACATTTATTATCGAAGATCCTTTTTTCATAAATGAAATTGTATTTTTATTTATTATATGATGGTTAGATTCATTTAAATCACAAGCTAAGATTAAAAAGTCTGATTTTTTTAATAAATCTTTAAAAGCTATTCTTTTTGCATATTTAAAACTGGATTTTTTAATTAAAGGATCATAAAAAAATACGTTTGCCTTCAAACTTTTGCATCTAGATACTATTTCTTTACCTATTGATCCAAAACCCAATATACCGATATTTTTGTTTATCACTCCAGAAGAAGAAATTTTTGGCCATTGGCCTGAACGAACAAGTCTATCTGTAAGACTTATATTACGACTCAGATTAAGAAGATAACCAATTGCAACTTCCCCAACAGCATCGCTAAAGGCTCCGGGAGAATTCAAAATAGGTATTTTAAAACTTTTTGCTGCGTTTAAATCTATGGAATCTATTCCACTTCCCCATTTAGAAATTACCTTAAGTCTTGGGTGAAACTCTTTTAAAACATCATGAGATATCATATCGTCCCCAGCCAGCCAGCCATCTATCTGGCCGGCATATTTCAAAGCTTCATCTTCTGTTAAAAACTGATTTACTCTAGGAAAGACTGCCTTAAAACCCCTATCTGAAATTTCTTTAGAAAATCTCTTTTTTTCTTTGAGCATCATTAAATTTGATACCAAAATTTTTTTCATATTATTTTGATTAAAGCTTTTGCAATTTTTAAGTCCTTCTCATCCTTTATGACATGTCCTGATAAGCTAGATACTTCAAAGAATCCGATCTTCCCTTGATAAGTTGCACATTTATTTTGTTCTTTTGCTTTTAAAAATTTAGATCTTCTCCATCCAGTCAAGCTCCAAGTAATTCTTTGAGTAGGTAAAAGATCTTGAGAATTAGTTTTTTCTAGAAAAGAAAAATTTATTGGCTTATTTTTATATGCAACTTCTATTTGGTCCATTATGCAAGAAAGTAAAACATCATAATCAGTCTTGAAGAAATAGTTAGAAAAATTTTTTACTTCTTTAATTGTAAGCAATGGTGCTATTGAGTGAACTTGAATAAGGTTTGTACATTCATTTTTTAATAGGAATTCTTCAACAAAATCTTCGCTGGTAGCTGAATTATTCCCAAGTTTCTTTGGTCTTAGGTGAAAATCTACTTTATGTTTTTTAGCGAATTTCTCGAAAATTTTATTTTCGGAATTTACAAAAATTCTATCAAAGCATTTAGCTTTCTTGCATTTAAGAATTGCCCTTTCAATTAATGTAATTCCATTAATATTTCTCAAGTTTTTTTTCTTTAATCTTTGGCTACCCAATCTTGCAGGTATCATTGCTACATTCATATTTTTATTCTACTAGATCTATAATCTTTTTAGATTTTTTAAAGTTTCTGTTGAATGCAAAACTCTTAAGCGGCATTTTTAGCAATTCATTGTTGATATTGTTTGGATCTAAGCCTGAGAGAGCTAAATATTTTCCTTTAGCTTCAGTTAAGATGAGAAATCCTGCAAAATCATCCCAAGACATTGCTTCGTCATTAATACAAAGTTTTAACCGACCTTCTGCCACGTAACACAGGCTTAAAGCCTGTGATCCTAAATTCCTCATTTTACCTAAAGAAAGTAATTCATTAATTAGTTCTATATTGCTGGAATTTTTTTTTAAGAAGCCTGTGCTAATGCTTAGTAAATTTGAAACTGAATTTTTATTTTCAATTCTATGATGATTTTTATAAGCTCCTATGCCTTTGAAAGCATGGAAAACATCCCCATGGATTAGATCAATTACTAATCCAAAGACAACGGAATTATTTTCTATTTTGGCTATAGAAATAGAAAAAAAAGGTATGTTTGAAATCATATTTGAGGTGCCATCCAAAGGATCAATTAGCCAAAAATTTTTACTTTTAACTTTAGACCATTCTTTTTCTTCGGAAAAAATTTCCTCTTGCTCACCGAAATGATCTTTTATCAGAATTGAGATCAGCTCATTGATAGACATATCTAAATCAGTAACAAAATCATTATCCGATTTTTCAGTAAT
>MDTA01121589.1_pt1 | contig 14013 bp, 9 predicted proteins | sample 811151 | NCBI WGS metagenome assembly MDTA01 (sample SAMN05326648, study PRJNA326480) | marine metagenome | isolation source: seawater | place: Indian Ocean: South | collected 2010 | reverse complement strand
TTCCTGGAGAAGATGCCAAGACACATCCATTTACATATTTGTCATTAAAAATTAGCCTATCAAGTCCTCTTATTAAATATCTTATATGAAAAGGGTAATTCCAAAGCCAATGATTTTTCGCAATCGATTGAAACCTATTATACCCAAAAAATAATTCATCCGCACCATCTCCCGATAATATAACTGTAACTTTTGAGGAAGCAATATTACTCAATTTCCACGTGGGTAGAATAGATGAATCTCCAATAGGCTCTCCGGCTTTAATTAAAATCTCATCTAAATAAGCAATAGAATTTCCAGATGTCATTTTTTCGATATGATGTTTAGTTTGTAAAAGATTAGCATACTCAATAGAACGATTAGTCTCATCGTGAATTACGCTATTTGAGCCGATTGAAAAAGTATTAAAGTTTCCAATAATATGCCTTTTTGCATAATTACATATCAGTGGTGAATCCACCCCACCAGATAGAAAAGCACCTACAGGCACATCGGAAATAAGTTGTTCCCTTACTGATGTTTGAATTTCATTTTCAATAATATCATAAGCATCTTTGTAGTTCAAAGTTGAATTATCATACTTAGGAAAACTCCAATATCTTTTTTTTGAAAATTCTAAGTTCTCACATAACTTAATAATTTCTCCTGGGAACACTGAAAAAGTATTTTCTAGCAGGCCATAAGGAGGAGGAATAAAATGTTGAGTTAAGTAAAGCTTTAAAACTGACTGATTAATTTTTTCATTTTTAAAAAATGGATGATTACTTAATTGGTTATATTGACTAGCAAATACAAAACCATTTTTATGTTTACCATAAAACAAGGGTTTTATACCTGCAAAATCTCTAGCCAGAAAAAGGCATTTTTCCTTTTTGTCCCAGACCCCAATTGCAAACATGCCTTCCAAAACTTTTATTGATTCTTCTACTCCCCATCTATCAATACAATATGCTAAGGATACTGTATCCCCGTTACTTGTAATTTTTTCTTGATCTTTTCCGAGACTTTTTCTCAATTCTATATGGTTATATATTTCTCCATTAAAAACAATAAGATAACGACGGGAAGGCGACCATATAGGCTGAGATGCTTCTTTAGATAAGTCAAGTACCGCTAAACGATTAAATCCAAAACGAATTTCATTTGAGATTGAAATAATTGAGCTTTCATCTGGACCTCTACTATTTGAAAATTCTAGTAAATATTTAAACTTTCCTAAGGGCAATAACCTATTTTTCGGAGAATATTCTCCTAATATTCCACACAATGTATAAAATAATCCTATTTAAAATTTGTTTAAAATAAATTAAAATTTAAAATTATAAATTAGCTTTGCCCATTTTTGTAAAGAATATAAAGTCCACAAACCCCACTCATTAGTAGTACCTTTTCCCTTGTGGAAATCATCAACCATTCTATATATTTCATTTGAATCAATAAATTCGTCTCCAAATAAATTTTTGCTCATCATTGTGTCAGAAAAGTCCTCTTTTAATTCATTTTTTAATAACCTAATTAGATCAAATGAAAATCCTTGTTTGTAGTGAAGACGATAATCTTCCGGCATATGCATTTTAAATATCTTTTTTAATAAATACTTAGTACTATTATGAGAAATTCCTAGTTCAGGGCTAATCAAAGAACAAAAATCAATAATCCTTCTATCTAAAAAAGGTACTCTTACCTCAATACCATGAGCCATAGATGCACGGTCTACTTTTAATAAGACTCTTTGCAAATGTCCATAAAATTCATTTTTTCTTAACCAAAATAATAAATCTTTGGATGTTTCTACAGAACTAGGGATATTGTAAAGTCTTTCTGTATTAAATGAGTGATTAGCCTGAGGCATTAATTTTTTTAATTGAGAAGTATGGATTGGGCTTTGCCTTTCAAAAACCCAATCTTCAATATTATTAAATTCAATGCACGAAGATACCTTTTTACCTAACCTCCTTAAAATGCTAGCCCATATCATTCTAAAGTATCTTGGATACTCAAACCATCGTTCGTAATCCATTACAGATGCAAATCTTGTATATCCCCAAAAAAGTTCATCTCCTCCATCTCCTGATAGCAAAACTGTATAATCTTTAGAAGCTTCCTGGCAAAGTAAATAAGTAGGAATAGACGAGTAATCAGAAAAAGGTTCGGAATAGGCAGAAAAGTGATTGTCGATTATAGTTGTTATTTCCTCCCATTTAAGAGTTTTTATACTGTGTTTTATTCCAAGATAATTACTAATCATTTTTGCATTTTCGGCTTCATCAATTCCTAAATATTTCGTTGAAATTGTGAATGCATTCATTTTATGGCCTAATTTTTTTAATACGGCGTTAACAACTGGAGAATCAACCCCACCAGATAAAAAAGATCCTAGAGGGACATCTGTGTGCACATAATCATTGAAAGTATCATCTAAAATGTGACATAATTTTTCAGCGGTAGCACTATCGGTTTCGATATATTCACATTTTTCTCCTAAAGCATGATATTGTCGCAAATGTGCAAATAATTCACAATTAATTGTCAAAAATGCTCCGGGCTGCAACATCCAAGAATTTTCAAATAGCGCTGATGGAGCAGGTATATAACCAAGTCTTAAATAATCGGCCAAAGAATTAATATTAACCTGTATATCTGATTTGAACCACAAGTGTTTAAAAATTTGATTATATTGAGATGCAAAAATCCATCCATATTTTGTTGAAGCAAAATATAATGGTTTTATCCCTGCTGGATCTCTTATTAAATAAACCATCTGTTTAATTAAATCATATATTACTATTGCATACATTCCATTGATACGATTAATTGTCTCCGTAATACCATAGTAATCAATAGCATGGCACAAAACTTCTGTATCAGAGTTTGTCCTTAGATCTTTAGGACGTAAACCCATTTCAGTGATTAACTTTAAATAATTGGTTATTTCTCCATTGCACATAACCACATATCTTCCTGAATTGGTAGTCATAGGCTGATTTGCATTTTTTGATAGATCTAAAATTGACAATCTATTAAATCCGAATTGAATATATGGATTCTGATCTTCCTTAATGTCAAGGTTACTATAGTATCCAACCATATCAGGTCCACGATTTATGCTTAATTTAAGTAGCGAATAAAATTCATTTTTTGGGGATTGACTACTCCCAAATTCACCTATAAATCCACACATTATTGAATTTTACTAATTTCGATTCCTAAAAAGTTTCATGAATGAAAATTAATCTTTCTTTGATTAAGATATCATCGCACAAATGGACATTATGGTGATTGGCTTTGAACATGAAATTATTTTTTTTTATTTGTAAAAAAGCCAAATGAAAAGATGCTAATTTTTGAAGTCTTTTGGTGGAAATGATAGCACTACCTCAGTTTTTATATTATCAGATATATTTGGAAAATAGGTTGTTATCAATTGAAGAACTGAAAAAATTAGTTTCAAAATAATTACTAGTTCCATTTTTAGGCAAAAATAAAATTATGAGGCTTGCCCAAGTATATAATTTTCTAAATTCTCTTCCTGATAAGAAAAGGGTTATTTCAAATTTTGGATAACTGGAAAAATTATACTTTAAACCCAAACCAACTGATAAACTTAATTTGATAATTGTTCTCCTTTTATTTGCATTTATATCTTTAAAAAGGTCTTGAAATCTATTCTATTATAGCTGAATTTTACCGAAAAAAATTATAATTATCATCAAAACAGTAATGCATAATCTTTACAATGTCAGAAATAGATTTTTTAGGTGCACTAAATTCTAGTGCATTACTATTGTATGAGCAACAACTACCATAAGTCTCATTTTTTAAGTGGCGATAAATTCGAACAACAAAATCACTAAGGCTTTTACTAGTTACGTGAAATGAATTAACAAAAAATTTTAAAATTTGTAAAAGAATCGTATACACTCGTTTTGCTCCAATTTCTTCCTACTAACAATAAATTCTCAACAGATACCTTTTTACTTTTTACTAAAATATAAAAATTATACTTATTTAGAAAAATTTACCTAAAAGTCTAAGCGCATATCGAAAGTTGGACATATTGTTCTCCTTTAATATCTCTTCCAAAGTCGTAGTGCTTTCACCATTTTCTAAGGCAATCTTTGCAAAGGTGGCGGCTTTCTTTCTTTTCCTGATCCTTCGATAATGTCTTGCTAACTTTTCATAGACGCTATATAATGCTTTTCTTCTTCTTTCATTATTACAAAAATATTTGGGATGCCTATGTATTATAATTTCAATCACTTCAGGCCATTTGGATATATTCCTGCTAATTACATTATTATCATGATTTCTTCTATGATATAATATTTGATCTGTTTCAGCTCCTACAATTTTTTTTTCGTAAACTGACAACCAGAAATCCCAATCTGCGGCAAAATATTTTAATTCTTTTGCATATCCGCCTAAGCGAAAGTACATTGAAATTTTAATTGGCATTTGTGAAGAGAAAGGTGCTGATGCAGTAAGAATTTCTGGATCATTTGAGGGAGGCATTACATATGAATTATTTTTTGAAAAATGGTTTGTTGGGCCGCAAATAAATTCAGCTTTAGGATTTTCATTTATTTTTTTTATTATTTCCTTTAATGCATTTTGAGGTATTTTGTCATCACTATCTAGTTGAAAAAACCAGTCTGAAGATGAAAGCTTAATTGCCTCATGTCTAGCCTGCTCGGCTCCTTTATGAGTTTCACATTCATGCTTTATAAATTTTGGATGATCAAATTTTTTAAAAATTTTCTGAGTTTTTTTATCAGCTCCCTTATCAAGAACGAATATACATTCCCAGTCCTCTGTAGATTGATTAATAAGAGAATTTAATGCTTCAATGAGATATTTAGAGTTCTTGTAAGCAGTTATTCCAACTGATATTTTTACATTATGCAAAATCGATACCAGGGTTTCAAAATATTAACTTTATAGTTTTGATGATTTATCTTGCTTCATTGCTTTATCTAGAACCATTCTATATAGTTTTTTATATATATAAAAAATATCGAAAATTCAGGGAAAATAATAGGCAACTTTCCTAAATTTCTGTAAATGTAATCTTTTGATTTCTTTTTAGTAATATTTCCTTCTTCCATTTTATAATTTGCATCCAAAATATTTAATACTCTTTGACCATGTATTTTAAAATTATGCAACCCGTCTTCTTCAAGAGGAATTCCATCTTGATCAACAATTTTTGGATCCTTTTTCAAGTTATGAAAATTAAAATGATGAATTTGATGGATAACCTCTAATTCGTTAGAGATATCAATTACTGGAATAAATTTTCTTCTTGCATACCAAATCAACCAATTATCATATCCTGGCCTTCCTATTACAAAATTAGGTATCCTTTTTAATGAATTTTTTCTAAAAAGAAAATAGTCGATTGCTGCAGGAGAATTTTTCTTACTTTTGGATTTTGATATTTCCCAAAATTTGGCCACTTTGGACGGATCGCTAAAATTTATAAAATTATTTACTTTTAAATCCCATCTGTGGCCCACAAAAAGAAATTTTGATATGGTTTGATTTGCTTTTTTAAACACTTCAATAGAATTCTTGGGCAAAACTATATCTGAGTTGATGAAAAGCAATACATTATATGAGGCAATTTTATTGGATTTGTAGAACATGTCGGAAAGAAGAGGCACTCCATTTTTTGAACACTTCACATCTGGGTAATGAATTCCTTTAACTTCATCTGAAATTTCTCGCGCACCTTTTGATTTTCCAAAAATTATGATTTCTATATCTTTTGAGAGGTATCTCCAGCTCCTTAAAGCATTTTTTTGAATTATATCAAAAATTCCTTCAAAATTTTTTGGTGTACAAAATATAGTTATCATTTTTTAATGAGAACCAAATTATTTACCGAAAAAACCTTTGATTTTTTTAATGAATTTGTCAATTTTCCAATCTCTTACTAAAAATCTTGGTAATTCATAAACATTTGAATCTTCATAAACCAATCCTTCAAAATTTGAAAATGCAAAATTAAAATTTCTTCTAACAATCTCCAGAGTAGTCTCATTATAGTGAATCCTACCTCCATAAGGATAAGCAAAAATTTCTACTTCTTTTCCTACTATGGAATCTAAATGCTTTTTACCCAATTCTATTTCCTTTCTTTGATCATTATAGCTCAATTTTGATAAATTGAAATGATTAATTGTATGAAAACCTATTTTATGATGCTCTGTTAGATGTTTTTCTTTCAAGTATGAAAAATCTCTCCTCGCGTTTGAAAGACTTGTAATTATTTTTAATAATTTACTTTCATGATAGGAATCGATTTCCTCCAATTTCTTTGCCAATAGGTAAAATGCCTTATTTCTATTAAATGGGAAATTATTAACAGTTACATCCCATTTTGTTAAAGTCCTCATTAGCTTTGAGTCTATGTGTTCTTCAACCTGAAACTGATAACCCATATCAGATAATAAATAATTAATTTTTTTTAGCTCGGGAGATTTTAGGTGCTGATTTTCAAGTAATAATCTTGAAAGAATATCCCACCAATATTTTTCTTTCCTTAAGGAAATAAAAAAAATGGCTGAAATTAATTCTTCTTTTAGTAATTCCATTGTATCCCTATAACTCGCGTAACCATCATCAAACGTTAATAGTACTGAGCGCCTAGGTAATTTTCTATTATTTTTTAGATAATCAAACAATTGATCTGGGTTAATAATATTAGCAAATTGATCAAGGAAATCTATTTGCTTTAAGAAGTTGTTTTTCGAAACTGTAATTTTTACAGGATCAGTTATATAATCTTCTACTCTGTGGTAACATAATATAGCTAATTGAGATCCAAATGCTCTTTTGGATTTATAAAAAAAATTTTTCATAATTTTTTTTAATCTGTCCATAGAAGTTTTGGTGCAATTACACCACCTCGCTTATGTTTAAAATTTCCTTTCGATGAATTGTTATTTTTATGAAAAATCGTTTCGAAACTATTTATATTATCAATTATGAGGTGATTTATAGGATTTTCAAATGGTGGAGATATGAGATGGAGACTCAAATAATATGTATCTTCGTTTAATAAGTTCTTCTTTATCCACAAAGTCCTTTGGAAAAAACCGATTTTATTAAATAAAGAATCGTTTTCATCCAGGGAGTCAAAAATATGCACATTTGACGAAGAATATAATTGAACCTTTATATACAAATTATTTTGAGTTTTATTAACATTGAAGAAAAAAGTGATTCCTATTTTTTCTGTTACTGGAAAAATTTCCTTTACGTTTTTATCAAAACTAATTATTTTTGAACTTATTACCTCTACGGGTTCTGAATTCTTATTCCCTTCAAAATTATGTGTTGATGATAGTCTTTTTTTATTAAGTGATATATATTCCGATATAACACTGTCAACGTTGTCTTTTAATAGCAAGCGACCTTTATCTAAAAGAATGGCGGTTTTGCACAATCTTCTAACGCTATTTAAATTATGAGAGACAAAGATAATTGTTTTACCGGAATCAGATATATGCATGAGTTTTTTTATACTTTTTTCCCTAAACTCTAAATCAGCTACAGCTAAGACTTCATCTGTTATTAAAATATCTGGATCTAAGTGCGCTGCTACCGAGAAGCCCAATCGAATAACCATTCCCGATGAATATCTTTTAACAGGAGTATCTAAAAAATCATTGACACCTGAAAAATCAACTATTTGACTTAATCTATCATCAATCTCATGTTTTCTTAAACCTAATATTGATCCATTAAGATATATGTTTTCCCTGCCAGTGAGTTCTGCATGAAAACCTGTTCCAACAGAAATTAAACTCGCAATTTTACCTTTAATTTTTATTAAACCTTTAGTCGGTGCAGATATTCTTGATATTAATTTTAACAAAGTAGATTTTCCTGCACCGTTAGATCCAATAATTGCTAATCTTTCACCCTTTTTTATTTCTAGGTTAATTTTATTAAGTGCAAGAAATCTATCTTTATTATTTTTATTTTCAGTACTCCCAATAATTGAATTAGGATCAGGTTTACCCTGGATTTCAGCAATTACTCTTTGAACATCCTCTCTTAAGGTAGCATACCCAATTGAGCCTAGTCTATATTCTTTATAAAGGTTTTCAATTTTTATCACTGTTGGGCTCATATAAGCTTATACTGTATCAAGAAAGGTTTTTTCCACCCTATTATAGGATAATAGGCCTATTCCCATAAAAATAGTAGTAGTAATTAGCCCATTAATCAATTGTTCAATTTGAAAAGAGCTTGCACCAAAAATTAAGTGTCTAGATAGTTCAATTACACCAACGAGCGGATTAAAGCTAAGAATATGATGCCATTTATCAGGAATTACTGACAGTGGATATACAACTGGACTGCAATACATCCAGAGTGAATTTATGTACCCTCCTAAGAAGTTTAAATCTCTGTATCTGATTGTAAATGATGAAAGAAAAAGACCAAATCCTAATCCGATTAAACTACATTGAAAAAAAAGTAAGGGTACAATAAATATAAGGCCCAATGAAGGCTTTAATGCGACTCCACTTTGTTGATAGTACATGAAGAAAATTATAAACAAGACTATCTGCATGGTTAACTTAATAAATTCACTAATATTATTGGCTATTGGGACGGCTAATTTTGGAATATAAACTTGTGAATATAAATCACGATTTGATAAAAATACACTTTTACCAATAGATAAACACCTTGAAAAGTATGACCAAAATATCCCACCAGATAAATAAAATAAAAATTGAGGTATTCCATCAGTGGATAGCTTTGCTATTTTTCCGAAAATAATCACCTTTATAATTGTGCTCATAATTGGATTTAAAACATGATACATCACACCAAGGACAGTTTGTTTATATTCTGTTGATAAATCTCTTTTTATAAAAAATAATATTAAGTCCCTGTACCTCCATATATTCCTTAAATCGAGATTGAACCAATCTCTTTTTGAGGAAATAATTAAATCCCATTTACTCTTCTTTATCATCAACCCTTATTATTAAATATGTAGTTCGGTTATTGAATTAAATTAACATTATTGCATATCTGATCATTTCGAACAAATTTATAGTACTTACAATATGAATTTGTAAAAATATTAAATATTTTTGGTTATTCCTTTACTTATTTTGAGTTGGGATGTGTAGTGATTGAAGATGTTGAATAAACATCTTTTATATGTGTAATAAATTTCTTTTTACTGTAAAATGCAATTTTAATCAAAGGTAATTTTAAAATTATTAAATATCGTTATTATCATCACGGGAACTATAATAATGATAATATTGGTGATAATAGTAATAATAGTAAGACCCATAATTACTTTTGCTTGTAACAGCATTCATTACAATACCATCTAATGGAGCCTCGATATTTTTTAGGTTTGCCATTGTATGATGGAAAGCCTTTTTATCAGTTTGCCCAGCCTTAATGACAAGAATAATACTATCTATTTCTTTTGAGATCATGGTAGCATCCGTAACAGCTACGAGCGGAGGACTGTCAAAAAGGATCATTTCATATTCTGATTCTAGCAATTTTACAAATTTTGACATTTTTCTAGAGCCTAACATCTCTGAAGGATTTGGAGGAATTAACCCTGAAGTCATTAGAGATAGGTTATCTATTTCAGAATCTTTGACTAATGTACGGTAATCATCTGTCTGACCAGAAAGATAATTTGTTACACCAGGTTCCCTTTTTACATTAAAAACAGAATGAATTACTGGTCTACGTAAATCTGTATCTACAAGTAATGTATTTCTTCCAAGATTGGCAAAGGTTATAGCTAAATTAGCAACAGTTGTTGTTTTTCCTTCTCCAGGCCCAGCACTTGAAACAAGAATTGATTTAATATCTTTAGTATTTGAAAGTAAAATATTCGTTCGCAGTCCTCGATAAGATTCAGAAATAGGAGATTTGGGATTATCTCTTGTAATAATCTTTCTTTTTATTCCCTTTTCACCGCCTAGGGCTGTAAATGTTTTATTTTCTAAATATTTATTAAGTAAGCTTTGAGAACTCATTTTACCGATCGCAGGAATAACACCTATAACACTTTTATCATATCTTTCAATTTCATCAATTGTTTTTATAGTGTTATCAAGAAATTCTATAAGAAATACAAAAATTAGAGCAAATCCTATACCGAAAAAACAGAAAGTAATTATATCTCTTTGGTGGTTTGGGCTGAAGGGACTAGAGGGTATTTTTGCTAAATCGACTATCTGTACATCTCCTTTTTCAATCACATTATTCATCTTAGTAGTTTCGAGAACAGATACAAGTTGTTGGTAGTGATCATTTAAAATTCCATCTTGCCTATTTAATCTTTCAAGAACCATATCAGTTTCTGGAATTGAATTAAGTTTTTTTGTAAAAACTTCCAACATTTTTTCCTTTTGTTCTTTTTCTAATTTTAACGCTAGCATGTTATTTTCAAATTCAAGAATTTTAGCAATTTGTTCTTTTCTTACTTCAAGAGGATCATCTAAGGCTATACCTTTTCCGATAAGAATGTCTACTTTTTTATCAATTTCTGCTTTTATAAGAGTAAGCTTTCGACGTAATTCAATCACAGATCCGTGATCATCACCATACATTCCAGAGTTTAGTGCTATGTTAGATTCAATTCGCCCTAATTCATCTCTAAGTGATATCAATTGAATGTTTATGTTATCCATTAATTGAGAGGTAAGTTTTTTTTCTAATTTTGAAAATTTAGACTTGAGAAGATCTATTTGGTTTTGTTTAATACTTAATTCTGTATCAATATCATAAAGGGCCATTTCATAAGAGTTGATCTGAGAAATTATTACATTACTTTTTGCTTCCATGCTATATAGGTTGTTATCAACCATAAATTTCATTTTTTCATTTTCAGATGCCTCTATCTTTTTTTCTTGAAGTGTAACAAGAGAATCTAAAAACGAAACAGAATTTATTGCGTATTTATTTGACCATTCTTTATCTTTTACTTGAAATTTTCTTACAATACTATTGAGTATTCTTCTGGCTTCATCGGCATTCTCACTTATATATCTTACATTTATAAGATTTGTTCCATCTTGCCTAATAGCACGTAGGTTAGACTGGATCGTTTTGGCATATTTTTCTCCAATTTCATCTGTATATTCACCATTAAGAACTTGTGTTTCCTTTGCTTTCTCAGCGTCATATAGTCCTAGGGTAAATAGTTCTTTCACTAATGTTCTAACAGAATTACCTTTTGGATAAAATTTTCTTGTTTCAAATAAAAACAAATTATTTCGTCTACTCGATTCCCAGTATTCTTTAACTACAACCTTCAAAAGAGCCCTGGATTTAATGAGTAATATCTTATTATTAATTTGAGAGTTGTTGTTTGAATTTCCAAAGTTTTGTAACGATTGGGATCCAGGTTTTTGAGTAACCATAACAGTTGCACTAGCCTGATACTTAGGAATTTTGCTGTAAGTAGTATAAATACCTGCTAGTATAAAAGTTGTGAAAATTAGAATAATTTTTTTTAAGTGTATTCGAAGAAGAATTATATAATCTTTAAGGTATAATTCATTCTCTTCAATTTGGTAATTGCTATTGTCTGATTTGTAGTCTAAGTGCTGATTATTCATTGCAGATTAAATGTATTTACCAACGTAATAAAAAGTGTAAGTGCCCCAATTAGTGTTTGAATAGTGCTAATATCCTCAATTAATGTTCCGGCAAAAGTTTTATTTATTACAATTGTATCATTTGGTTTAATTCTAGGAAAATTAGACCTATCACCAGTGTCAAGAAATTTGGTTAAGTCAATAAAATAAATTAATTGACCATTTTGATCAGGCTTTTCTCTATAAAGTCTAATTTTTTTTAAATTTGCATATTCTGAGGGTCCTCCAACAGCAGATATTAGGGAAGCAAAGTCGATACCTTCATATACTCGTATAGTTCCAGTATTACCTGCTTCACCCCAAAAGCTTACATTCATATATACCTTACCATCAGTACCTGAAATATACTGTTCACTTGATAATTGGTAATCTTTAATAGATTGCTTAACAGAACGTGTTTGAGCATTTAAAGAAAAGACTATCAAAAAAAGATAATATATCACGTGCTTTTTTATAATTCTACTATTCCCCATCCTATTTATTTATTAAAAAAACCATTAAAATTAATTTTAGTACTAAAAATATAGATCTTCCCCTCTAATAATGCTAGAGGGATATTCTAATACCAATTTACTGGACTCTTTTTGACCAATTATTTTTGATACAATGTTATAGGCATCTTTTATGCAAAAATTTCTGTTTGTATCATTGTGAGCGTCTGATGCTAAAATGTGACATGCTTTTTCCTTTATTATTGAAAGAGAGGCTTCTTTTGCCCTTTTACCCATTAAACCTAGCAAGCTGCCGCAATCAACTTGAATTAAACATCCAGAATTTATCCAATCATATATTAGGTTAAAATTTTCATGGACTGCTTTATACCTTTCAGGATGTGCAATAATTGGAGTTACTCCACTCATTTTTAAGTCAAAGAGAGTTTGTTTCTGACTGGAAGGAATGTTGTTTGGTGTAAACTCAATTAAAATATATTTTCCATTTCCCATTGTTACAAGAGGTTGCTTGATAATTTTTAATAAATTCTCATAATAATAAACTTCGTAACCAAGGTGTATTTTTATAAATATATTATTTTCATATAGTTTTTTTTGTAATTCAGTTTTGATACTTTCAATCCTTTTAATCGAATAATCAATGTCCATAAAAAGAGGATGCTGGAAATGGGTAGTATTTACTACTTCAGTGACCCCTTGTTCAAAGGCATGTTTCAACATATTTATGGACATATTAATAGATTTAGATCCATCGTCAACATTTGGAAGTATATGATTATGAATATCGATCATCATTAAAGATATATCTTTTATTCAAGATAGAAAAATAAAAAATAGAGTACGATTGTTTGTAATTAACATGATCGAAAAAAAATATTTTTAAATTATTTTACTTATAAAATTCTGCATTAATCTTCAATATATAATGTTAAAAAAATCTACTAGTTTATGTCAGGTAGTTTATAATTTTATCCTTATTTACCTACCAGAATTGTTTTTAGTATTTCTCTTCAAAATTAAAACCGTCGATAACCCAATATTTCCAAAATAAGTAAAGGTAGAAGTAAATGGGGGTGTTTGTGGCACTACATTTGCATTAAAAAAGAGTTTAAACGCTATCGGTATCGTATTAAGGTAATAATCTATTGAAGAACCCAAATGAATTCCAGGGCCCATATAGGTTTCATCAGATAAATCTGTATATCCTAATGGCAAATCGATATTGTAATTTGCTAAGTTTTGATCAAGGTCAGTCTCAATATTATAGTTGGCTCCTAAATCGATAGTCAAGTGCAAATTTTCCGGAAAAAAGTATAGTATTGGCCTTAAGTTGATATTTGCGAATGTTCCAATTTGCAAAGCTTTTAAATCTCCTAAATGATTTGCCTTGTAACTGAATGTCATTAGCCTAAGACCAGGTGAAATATCTACAGGCCCTACTGGATAATAGGGAAATTGAATATTTAAACCTAAATTTGGTCCCATTTGAGCTAATTGACCTACCCTAGAACTTGGTTCTACCTCTATTAAAGAAGATGCCCCAAACAAAGGAATCCCACCAATCAGTGAAAAATTGAAATAATTCCAATGCTTTTTAGGATTATTTATACTTTGAAGTTCCTTTTCAAAATCAATATGCTCATGGTAATCTTGTTGAGTCGCATTTGCCATCCAATCATCATTATTTGGCGTAAAAGTTCCTCCTTGGTAAAAATATTGTACAGAACTATTGAGCACCGGTATCATGCCATTTTCCATATTTAAAGAGTCGATATTACCTACTAAAACTCCTTCAGGTGTGTCCAGACCAACCGGAATTATATAGACTGAAGATTCATCAACCTTAGTGACTTTGCCTATAACATAAGTACCGTCATAAAAAACAATTTTACCGTGCA
>MDTA01197744.1_pt1 | contig 14015 bp, 8 predicted proteins | sample 811151 | NCBI WGS metagenome assembly MDTA01 (sample SAMN05326648, study PRJNA326480) | marine metagenome | isolation source: seawater | place: Indian Ocean: South | collected 2010 | reverse complement strand
TGACCGGCGGTTGGGAACCCCGAATGCTCGCTGGGCTGGATTCCGCGGCAAACACTATCAGCCAGTTCCGCTTGACGAACCTGCTGTCGTCTATCATGCCGCTGTGGCTGGCGGTGGGCCTGATCACCTTCGTTCAGCGCGCGGTCGCCGCGGTGTTTATGTACCGGCTGGTGGTCGATGTGGCCGGCGGCCGGTCCGCGATCGCCTTTGCGATCGCCGCAGTCTTTGCGGTCGGCATTGGACCGGTGGGCGCCGAATCGGATTTCGGTTTCACCCACAATATGGGTTTCGGACCCTGTTTTCTGCCGTTGCTGCTGTGGATGCACTGGCGTTATGCGCTGGATCGTCCCTGGTTGGCGGCCCTGCTGTATTTTGTACTCGGCGCGCTTATTGCCATAGCGACTATGTTTTTCATCGCCGTGTTCGCACTGCTCACCTTCGGATTGATCGTGGCGGCCTCCACACCGGTGGCGCATTGGTGGCGCCTATTGCCCGGAATGATGGCTCTCGGCTTCGGTTATCTTCTGGCCGAGTTTCCGAACGTTATCGCGCTGGGTGCAGACTGGCCCGACGTGCACCGGCTGCAGAACCCGCCCATCCCTGCCGCCGATCGATGGCAGACAATGCTGAACGCGCTGACGGGACTGGCGGTTTCCAATGCGGTGGCCGTTCTGGCAGTGACCCTGGGTCTGATTTTCGCGCGGAAGACCCCATTATTCGCACCTATGGCGGCGGTGCTGGTCGTTTGCCTGGCGATCCTGGCGCTGGACGGGGTCGTCGCCTCTATGGTTCCCGAGAACGCAACACTGATGAATTTCAGTTTTTGCCGTATTTCGTTTACCCTTCCTTTCATCCTATTGTTCGCGGCGGCGATCGCCCTTTCCGGCCTCGCCAAAAATTCCCGGCAGTTGACAGTCAGCATCCTGACGGCCGGTCTGCTGCTTACCGCGGTTGCTCTGGATGCCAAGGTCAAATTCGCTAATCTGCGCTATTACAGTCACGGATCGACTTACGCCGTGATGTACGATCAGGCGCCCATGCAGCAGGTCGCAGCGCTTCAGGGAAAAGACGATCCGTTCCGTGTTGCAACGCTCTATGTGAAGGACGTAACCCACCTGAACCGATCTAGCTTTCCATGGGGGTACGGACTGGAGACCGTGGACGGATACGTGAACGCCTATCCTCGGCGGTATCAGGAGTTTTGGGTCGAACTCATCGCCGGTGTGAAGGGCAAGGTCGAATTCGACTACGAGAAGATGCGCGACTGGGGCAACCATCTCTATCTGATTGCCCCGGGTCCGGACTGCCGGGCGGTGACGCTAGAAGAATCTGCAAACCTGAACATGCTTTCCCTGCTGAACGCTCGGTTCGTCGTGTCGCCGTGTCCGCTAAAAGACGACCGACTTCGTCTATTTGCCGAAAACCGCGATGGGCCTGGCCAGAAGTGGCACGATTTGTCGAACAGGGAGAAATTCCTATCGATATTCCGAAACGAATTTCCCTCCCGGGAAATTTACATCTACGAAAATCTCCGCGTACTGCCCCGCTATTTTCTGGTCAGCGGTGCGCGGCTGTTCGGTAAGCCGGCGGACGCGCTCAAGGCGCTCGGCCAGGCCAATCTTCGAACGTTACAGCGTCAGGTGTTTGTCGCGCGAAGCGATGCGCCGGCTGACGGGCTTCCCGGCCCGGGAGCCAGTGATGCGCCTCCCGGCGAAATAAGAATTCTGTCGGCTGAGCGCGGGGAAATCACGCTCGCCGTTGATACCCCGCGGCCCGGGATTGTGGTCGCGGCGAACAATTACAACAAGCGCTGGACGGCCACCGTGAACGGCGCCGCCGCGCCTTTATTCCGTGCTAATCATACGCTGCAGGCCGTTGTGGTCGGCGCCGGCCGGTCAGAAATCGTCCTTAAATACCGCACGGCACTCTCGAAACTGATAGGCCGCTAAGCCGGCCGCACCTGCGGAAAGGCGCGCCGCCAAGCGCGGAAACACATCAGGTTGTATAGAATACGGTAATTGTTGCTTCGGCCTTCCATGTGATCCGCTAACAATGTTTCCGCCACATTAAAATCAATCAGCCCGTCCGCCTCCCATTCCGCCGGTGCCAGCAGATCGGTCATGCGGGTCCGCAGTGCCGATTTCAGCCAGCGAGCAAGCGGGAACGTAAAACCCTGCTTTTTCTGCCGGACGACGTCGCGGGGCAGTCCCCGACGCGCCGCCACTTCGCGCAGCAGCCATTTCAGATTGCCGCCCCGCTGTTTCATATTTTCGGGCAGCCCATTGGCGAACGTGATCAGGTCGGGCGACAGAAAAGGCGCACGGACTTCAAGCCCGAACTGCATCGCCGCTCTGTCGGTGTGCATGCAGACGAACTCCGGCAGAAAGACCTGCTGATAGTAATGCAGGAATCGGTTTATTGGCGTTGACCCGTCTAGCGGCTTTAGAAGTTCAACCACGGGGTTAAGGGCCGAGCCAGCCGCGCCTTCCCGATCGAAAAGCGCGTCCGGGCACAGCCGTGCCAGATCTTCCGGGTCCATGGTCGAAAGCCAAAGCGCGAACTGCGCGTCATTTTTGGCGGGGAATCCCCGCAGATAGGACTGCGCCTTGAACCGAAGCCCCAAATAGCGATCATTTTCCGGCACCGCACCGGTCAGGCATTTCAATATACTTAGAGCAAATCCGGGCGTTCGGCCCAGATAACGGGCGGCGTTTAGTCCTTTGAACGGCAGGTAGCCGGCAAATAATTCATCCCCACCGTCTCCGGCCAGGGCGACGGTGAGATGCGGGCGGGCGGAACGCGCCAGGAAATACGCGTTCACGAACCCCGGATCGCCATGCGGTTCGTCCGCGACCGACAGAACATCGTCCAGCGCCTCGGTGACGGAGTCCGTATTCATGTTGAATGCTTCATGGTGCCGTACGCCAATCTGTGCGGCGACGTCATTGGCTTTACCGCCTTCGTCAAAATCGGCTTCGCTCATCGAGACGGTGAAGGACCGGATGTCCGGGTTCAAGTCGTGGCAGAAATCCAGAATGAGGCTGCTGTCGATCCCCCCGCTCATGAACACGCCATAAGGCACGTCGGATCGCATTGCGCGGTCGCACGCGGTGGAAAACAGGGTTTCGAAATGGGCGACTGCTTCGTCGTCTGAAATATCCAACCGGTCCGCACCGGGGGTAGAGTGCCAGTACCGTTTCTCCGATGCCGTCCCGTTGCTGAATTCCATGATGGTGCCCGGCAGCAGCTTCTGGATGCCATCGACCGGGGTATCGCCCAGCGCATAGTATCCCTTCATCAGAAATCGCGCGAAGGCGTCTCGATCCAGTTTCCAGTCGAACTGGTCGAGCCCGACCAGAGCCCGCAATTCCGACGCGTACACAAGGCCGCCGGGATAGCTGAAATAGTAAAGCGGCTTCTGGCCCAGCGGATCCCGGAACAAAAGATGGCGTCCAGTTTTGCGGTCGTAGAAGGCGCCGGCGAACATGCCGTCCAGCCGGTCGAACGCGCCGTCACCCCATTGGATTAGCGCCGCGAGAAGGACTTCCGTATCGCTGGTTGTCCTAAACGCGTGCCCCTGCCCGGCCAACTCGTCGCGCAATTCCAAATAGTTGTATATCTCGCCATTGAACGAGAGAACATAGCGTTCGCTGGCATCGGTATAGGGTTGATTGGCGGAATTAGATAGATCGATAATGCTCAGGCGCTGGTGGCCCATGAACACCCGGTCGTCTGACCAGGAACCGCTGCTGTCGGGGCCGCGATGGGCGAGCGTGTCCCGCATCGCCAATACATCATCGATTTGTGGTACTCTTAAGGAAGAGGCAGAAGAGGTTGGATGCGTTATCCAGCCAAAGACGCCGCACATAGAATTTCCTTTTCGTGGGCTGCCGCTTGCGCCGAGGAGAGCGGGTGCCAAGGGTTGACTTGCCTCGAATTAGGCCGGAGTTTCCATCGCTGACAGCTTCCCTATAGGCTCAGTCTTTTTCCCATGAACGACTTTGAATATCAACTGCGTTTCGTCTGTGACGCGGCCTGGCGAATGGTCGAAATGCAGGATCGCGACGCGCTTTCGCCTAGCCACGGTTGTTTTCACTACGCCTATTGGCGGGATAAGACATCTGAATTTCCCGACGCCCGGTTTCAGGAAGCCGGTGCGGCGGTCGGGCTCCTCTCGCTTTCTCGTTTCGACGATACGCGCGGACCGAATGGCCTGCCGGCGGCCTCCGAATTGTACCGGTCATTTTCGGCGGCCCTTCGTTTCTGGGAAGCCTCACAATACCCGGAGGGCTGCTGGGACGAATGGTACAAGGGCGAACGCGGTTTCGCGGCGACGGAATTCACCATGATCGCCTACGGGCTGGCGTCCCGGTATCTCGGCGAACAAATGGATTCACCGGACCGACAGCGGCTGGCTGACACCATGTTGAAAGCCGGCCGGTGGCTGGCTCCGCGCCATGACCGGGTAAAGGCGAATCACGAAGCCGCTGCTGCTGCTGCGCTAGCCCTTGCATGGGAGGTCACGGGCGTTACTGAATTTCGCGACGCGGCCCAGGAAAAAATTCAGGATACCCTTGCCCGGCAGACCGACGAAGGCTGGTTTCCCGAAGTCGGGGGCATGGACCTGGGGTATTGCTCGGTTCTACTGGACTATGTGATGATTTATGTCGATGTCACCGGCGACCACAGCCCGGTTCCGGCGATGGCACGGCTGGTCGGATTCATGCTGCCGTTTATTCATCCCGATGTGACGGTGTCGCCCGAGGCCGGGTTGTGTCTCAACCCCTATGTGAGCCGTCTGGGTTTTTGCCTGCTCGCGGCGCAAGGCGATCCGACCGCGGCCGCTATTATCGCGACACTGAAAACGACCAGCCCCGGGCGGGGAGCGCTTTCCACCTTCCTTGCTGACGATTTGCGGCTGCTTCGCTGGAGTTACCTTCCCGTTGTCACCGGCTTTGTATACCCGGCGGATAGCACAAAGGGCGCCAGTTCACTGGCGGATTTTTATCCGGCCGGCTGGACCGTCCGGAACGGCTCCGCGATTGCAGCGCACCATTCAGAAGGCCATCATGTCTACTTCTCCGTCGCGGGCGGCGGTGCGGTGCGAGTCTATATGAAAGAAGAGCTGATTTGCGAAGATCTGGGCGTCGATATCGTTTCAGGCGATAGCAGTTGGGGCAGCGCCGGGTACCAGGCGGACCGGTCGATCGTCAGAACCGACACCGGTGTTGGGTTTGAATCGCCGATGAGTAAGGCGGCTTTTGTTTATCCGGGATTTCTGCCGCGGCTCATACTTCGTCTGGGAAGTATCACACCTGTAACCTCGCGCCTGCTGCGACGGGCGATTGACCGGTATCGATTGCGAAACTCGACTGCGATCAATCAGTCCGCGGCACCAGTCGCCGGAGGAGGTAGCAGGTTTCTCTTCGCGCGAGAGGTTTCCGTCGATGGGGCGGTGGTGGAAATAGTCGATCGTATCGTCAGTAAACAGGGGGCCATTGGTTTCGATGAGCTAAATTTCAAACTCTCGTTTTCCGGGGAACGGTACACGCCGCCTGCTGACACCTGGCGGGAGAGCGCGGTTCGTATCGTCAAACGCATTTCTGTCAGCAACCGTGGGGCTGAATTCTATGTGAGGGTTTTACCCGGCACCGGCGATTCCGCCGAATGAAGACCTCATACACTAGCCTAGATCGCTTCACATCGGGTGAATATGAATTCGACCGGCCGGACCGGTTTCGTCGTCTTGTCGAAACTGTCCAGCGGGACGGAATCGTGGCGCGTGGCGCCGGGGTTTCCTACGTCGCGGCAAGTTTTTCGCCAAAGGCGGTGAGTATCGAAACCGCGGCCTTCGACCGGATTCTTGCGTTCGATCCCGACCGTAGCTGGATTGAGGTCGAAGCTGGCGTGTCCCTGGGCAAGCTGTTTGAATTTCTGACGCCCAGGGGATTTCACATTCCGATCCAGCCAGGTCATCCCCAGGTCACCATCGGCGGATGCGTGGCGGCCAATGTCCACGGCAAAAACCAGTATTCCGACGGAATCTTCGGCAGCCTTGTTCAGGAACTGACGCTGTATCACCCCGATCACGGTGTCGTCCGGGCTTCTCCCACCGAAAATGCGGAGATTTTCGATCTGACCGTGGGGGGGTATGGTTTGACCGGTATCATCCTGTCCGTACGGATCGGCATCGCGAAGCTGGCGGGCGCGGCGGTCCGGCAACGGAATTTTCGTGTGGACGGCCTTCTGGCAGCTTTTCGCGAAGTGGACCGGCTGAAGCAGGACCACGACCTGATTTACTGCTGGAACGATCTTTCCCGCCTCGGAAGAAACCGGGGTGCCGGAGTTGTCGTCACCGGGAGTTATGTGGCAGGTGACTCCGGCGGCAAGGCGGAGACGAATTACAAACGCCTCGATCCGTCGGCCAAGAAACGGCTGCGTCCTAACGTTTTTACGGATAAGGCCATGCCCTGGGTGAACCGGATATACGCGCATCAGAACCGGCCAGCGTCGAAACCGGTCGATGTGCCGCTGTTCCAGTTCAATTTTCCAGCTGTCGGTAAGGAATTCTTTTTCGATTTCTTCGGCGACACGGGTTTCGTCGAATTGCAACTGTTGCTTCCGAGCGATGCCGTCGAGGCATATGTCGAAGACTTTCTCTCCCTTCAGGAAAGCCATGGCCGGCCTATCGCGCTGACAACGATAAAGGCCGTTCGCGGCGATCAGCGGCTTCTTCACTTCAACGGAAACGGTTTTAATTTTACGATCGAACTGCGGAATTCGCCACAAAACATCGCGTTTCTGAACAATCTCGATGACCTTAATTGCCGCTATGGTGGGATCACGAACATCATCAAGGATTCCCGTTTGCGGCCTGAAATCGCCGAACGCCAGTACCCGGAAATAGACCTGTTTCGGCAGCGATTACGCACATACGATCCCCGGCGCCGGTTTTCATCCGCGCTTTCGGAAAGGCTCTTGCTATGAAATCTGTCGTTGTCGGAGCATCCGCAGGGTTGGGCCGTGCGCTGGCGGAAGAGCTGGCGGAGCGGGGCCACGCGCTGGTTTTGATCGCGTCCGACCATCAGGATCTCGATCCGTTGGCCCGCGATCTGGCCCTTCGGTTCGATGTGGAAGTCGCGCCTGTCGCTTTCGATCTTCTCAGCGTCGATCCCGCTGCTTTGCGCGATGCCGCTATCGGGGCACTGGGCACTATCGACAATTTATTCTTGATCGCCGGTCTGTCAACATCGGAGGACGCTGGACCGTTACCCGATGCATTGGCCGGGCAATTGATAAACCTGAATTTTACGGCGGCGGTACGGGTCATTAACGCGTTCCTGCCCGACCTTGAAAATAACCCGGCCGGAAACATCGTCGGGATCGGTTCGGTCGCCGCAGCCCGGGGAAGGCGCAATAATTCGGTTTATGCGTCCGCAAAGCGGGGGCTGGAATTCTACTTCGAAACACTGCGCCATCATCTGGCCCGCCATAGCTGCCGCACGCAGTTTTATCGCATGGGATATATCGATACCGGGATGACGCTTGGCCAAGCCCTGCCTTTTCCCGCGATTCCACCCCAACTCGCCGCCCGGAAAATCTGCAATAACCTGGGCCGCGATCGAGGTATGGTTTATATGCCGGCCTGGTGGTTTGCGATAATGACCGTGCTGAAATTTCTTCCCTGGGTAATATTCCGCAAGCTCAATATTTAGTCGCCATCACCACGAATTCGCTAGCCAGCCGAACAATCTACCTAGAAAATTTCGTGAGATTCATTTATCAATCCCTTTGATTGGCCCTATCTCCATGAAAACCACAGGGTTTTTACTTTGATGCAGACGGAAGCAGCCGCACCGCTGAATTTCGACGAGGCACTGGCGGAAGCCGAAAAGCAAAAGATTTCAAAGGCGATTAGACCCGACCGGTCGCTTGTCGAGCTTCCGCTGCGCCTGGGTGATCCTAAGCGCGTTCTTCTGATCGTGCCACCGGGTACGGTAGAGGAATCCTACGGCCGGCTTTCATCGGCTGCGGGCGAATTGCCGATGCTCGGTCTTGCCTATATCGCTTCCGCGCTCCGCGATCAGGGCCATGTCGTTGCCATCATCGACTATGAGGTCAACGACTGGCCCATCGACCAGGTTGAGGGCGATATCCGTGACTTCGCGCCGGATGTTGTTGGGATGACCGCCTATATCACTAATATGCGCCGATGTGCCCGCGTCGCGTCGATCGCCAAGGATGTCAATCCAGACATTGTCACCATCCTGGGCGGGCCCCAGGTTACGATTTTCCCCGATGAAGCCTTCCATGCCGATTCGATCGACATGATCGTGCTGTCCGAGGGCGAGATCATCATCCGCAATGTGATGAATGCCCTGGGTGATGAAGATGCGCTGCGCAAGGTAAAGGGAATCTGGTTCCGGTCTGCATCGGGCGAGATCGTAAAGAACTTGCGTGAAGGCCTTGTCGACGATCTGGATATTTTCCCGTCTCCGGCCCTCGATCTGTTTGAGATGGAAAAATACTACCCGCCGGCGCATATCCGGGGAAAGCGCGTTGCCCATCTTCTGACGTCACGCGGCTGCCCGTTCAAGTGCACCTTCTGCGAGACTAAGCTGACCTTCGGACGTAGTTTTCGCTATCACTCCACCGAAAAAATCGTGGAGGAGCTGGCGGACCTGGTACAGAAGGGCTACGACAGTTTTCAGTTCTACGACGATATTTTCACGGCGAACAAAAAACGGGTCGTCGATCTGTGTGAAGCGATTATCGAAAAGGGCTGGAAAATCCAGTGGATGTGTTTCACGCGGACCAACTGCGTGGATGGCGATATTCTGGCTCTGATGAAACGGGCCGGTTGCTACCTGATCACCTATGGTGGCGAATCGGGCGATGACGACCTGCTGCGCCTGATCAAGAAGGATTTGACCGTCGACACCAACTACAAGGGCATCCAGATGGCCCGCGATTTCGGCATCCAGACGATGTCGTCCTTCATGTTGGGCCTGCCGACTGAAACGCCCGAACAGACGATGAAAACCATCAATTTCGCCGTCGATAGCGGGCTGGATTACGCCGTGTTTCCTATCACCGAACCCTATCCGGGCACGGAGTTATGGGTCGATGCCCAGAAATACGGGCGCTTCGACGATTCTGGGAAATACCAGAACAACCTGCTTTCTGAAAACTCGGCTGTGTGGATCCCCAACGGGCGGACGCGTGAGGAACTGGAGACCATGGCCCAGACGGCAATGCGCCGCTTTTACTGGCGGCCTCGGTCGATCGGTCGCGCGCTGAAGAACTTCCTGCACCTGCCCTTTGGGCGGGCGACACGGTATCTCTGGGCCGGATTCAAGTACTTTATTGTGAATTCGTTCAAGACATCCCGCGCCGGCGCCCGTTACTAGTCCGCGTCTAAAAAAAACTGCTAGCGATCAGTTACGGCGTCTTGACGGCGGGTCTTCTGTTCGCGAACCGATGATAGCGGAAATCCGGTCGCGTATCTGATGATGCAGAATAAAATCGCAAACGAAGCCGGTTAGCATAATTACCACGCCGACCATCAGGGCGGTCAGGCTGGCGGCGAATAAAGGGCGGTTCAGCACCAGGTATTGCTCGCCGTGTCCAGTCCAGTAGAGGATTTGCTGATAGGCGAACCATCCCAACATCAACAGGCTGGGCAGGATAATGGCGCCGGCGACGACGCCGAAGAAATGAAGCGGCCGTAGACCGTATTTCTGGATAAACAGCAGCGACAGGAGGTCGAAAAACCCCTGGTACCGGAATGTCCGGTATTTCGACACGCCGTATTTGCGCGCGCTGTTGGAAACCGGCGCTTCAGTCACACGAAAGCCGTCAAGATGGGCCTGAACCGGGATATAGCGGTGGTAATCGCCGTAAAGGCAAATCGACGCCACAACTTCGCGGCGGAACGCCTTGAACCCGCAATTCAGATCATGCAGAGCAAGTCCCGTCGCCTTCCGGACCGTCCCGTTGAAAATTCGAGATCCGATCTTTCGGACCGTCTGGTCCTGGCGGCCCTGGCGCCAGCCCGTGACAAGATCGAAGCCTTCGTTCAGCTTTTCCACCAGCAGTGGTATTTCTTCGGGGTGATCCTGCAAGTCGCCGTCCAGTGTGACGACGATATCGGCGTCCACGTGCTGGAACCCTGCCATCAGGGCGAGCGATTTGCCGCTGTTGCGACGGAAACGGATGAAGCGGACGAGAGGTTTATCGGCCGAAAGCGTTTGTAGAAGATCTGCCGTTCCGTCCGTCGATCCATCGTCAACGATCAGAATTTCGAAGTTTTCGCGGTTTCCGAACTCTGCAAAAGTCTTCTCGATTCTTTCGCACAGTTCGGTCAGGTTGCCCGCTTCGTTATAGGCAGGAACGACAACGGCGTATGAGGTGGACAACGATGGCCCCCAGTTCGGTTAACGGTTCTTCATCGGACTAGTACATGCACTTCGGAAGGGGTCAATTGTTAATTTGGCCCTGTTGCCTGGCATTTGACGTGAACGGGGGCGCCGCGCCGCAGATTGACACCCCCCGTCATTCGAAGTAGACGGTCGTGGTTTCGCAAAACCATGGGTTCCCATGGATAAAGATAGTAAAATAGTGGTCGTCGGGTTGGGTTACGTCGGCTTGCCGCTCGCCGTGGCCCTGGCCCGAAGCTACGATGTAATCGGGTTCGATATAGATGCGGGCCGTGTTGATGAATTGCTTGCCGGCGTGGACCGCACGCGCGAGGTGGAACCCGAAAAACTGCGCGACAGCACGCTGACCTATTCGGCGGATACGTCGGATATCTCGGGCGCCAGTATTTATATCGTCACCGTGCCTACGCCCGTTGCCGCCAACAACCAGCCCGATCTCGGCGCCGTTCGCGGCGCCAGCAAGATGGTGGGCGAGATCCTGCAAAAGGAGGCTATCGTCGTCTATGAGAGCACGGTGTATCCCGGTATCACCGAAGACGTCTGCGGCCCGATCCTGGAACAGGCATCCGGCCTGACTTGCGGCAAAGATTTTTTCCTAGGGTATTCGCCCGAACGCATCAATCCCGGCGACCGGGAACACACCGTGGACCGGATAACCAAGGTCGTCGCTGGCCAGACGCCGGATGTCGCGGATCTATTGTGCGAAATGTACAGCGCGGTCACTTCCGGCGGCGTGTTCCGGGCGGCGGATATCAAGACCGCCGAAGCAGCCAAGGTCATCGAAAACGCCCAGCGCGATATCAACATCGCCTTCGTGAATGAGGTAGCGACCATCTTTCACAAGATGGGCATTTCAATTCACGACGTGCTAGAAGCCGCCGGCACGAAATGGAATTTCCTGAATTTCCGGCCCGGCTTGGTCGGAGGACACTGCATCGGGGTCGATCCGTTTTATCTTGCCCACGCGGCTGTCGCCGTCGGGCATCATCCAGAAATCGTTCTTGCCGGCCGGCGCATCAACGATGCCATGGGGCCCTATGTCGCTGAATGCATCGCCTCCGAACTGGCCCAGCAGGGCCGCGGCGCGGGCGCCCGCGTTCTGGTCCTGGGTCTGACCTTCAAGGAAAACGTCCCCGATCTTCGCAATTCACGGGTCATTGACATCATCACAGCCCTGCAGGGGCGCGGATTTCAGGTCGAGGTCCACGATGCCTTTGCGGACGCGGAAGAAGCCCGCCACGAATACGATGTCGATCTGCTGGCGTCGCTGGATGATGCGTCCGGCTATCAATGCGTTGTCGGGGCGGTGGCCCACGATGTGTATGCGAATTTTGGGGCGGACGAATTTGCCCGTCTTCTGGACGACAACGGCGTGATCGCGGATGTGAAGGGCATGTGGCGGGGGTGCGACCTCCCCGTCAATTACCGGCGCTGGCAGCTTTAGTAGAAGCTTTTACTTGTCCGTCAGCCGGCTTAGGGCCCATTTCACTTGCGCACTGCCCTGCATAGATGCCCCTGAAATGACGATCTGTTCTGTTCGCCGGGCTTCCTGTCCGTCACCTAGATAGACGCTTTCCTGCAGACTGGCGACGCCGCCGGAACAGCGCATGCGCCAACCCGATTTGTCTGGCAACCGCAACAGAACCGATGCGCCGTCTTTCACCAGCGAAGCCTTCACCGACGGGTGCAGATGAAAGCGGATTGCGAATTTATGATCTCCTTCGCCTTCCAGAGTGTCCTCGCCCCGCACATCCGTGCCGGAGGCATTCAGATAGATACGCCGGCGGTGCAGAATGCCTAGGGACTGAGTATAGCCGTCCTGGCGGACATCCAACCAAGTGTTGCCGTCGGCTTCCACACGTTCGCACCAGACATCCGCAACCATCTTGCCCATGGTGCCGTCGGGGCGGATTTCGGTTGAATTCCGGTCTTCAGCCACCAGGGTCGAATGGGCGGCGGTTGCCCGCTGGGCCAGGCGCCAGGTTTCGTCCCTGCCCGTATAGGCACCGCAGTTTACTATCATCCGCTGCTTGCCGACGCTGATTTCGAAGCTCAGCGATCCAGCGTGGGTTCCTCTCGCGGTCCGCGACGGCGTGCCGGTGTCGGAAATGAGAAGCGTGCGGTTGGCGGCGATCCGCTCAAAACCCGTATGAACAGCAGAGGCCAACGGCTTGCCGCGCGCCTCGGCTTTGGTCAGAACAACGTCGATCAGCCAGGCTTTACCTTCGTTAGCGCCGTTAAACAGGGCAAACCCGCCATCACCGTGGCGATAGAAACGCAGCATCGGGGCCGCCCGGTCGATGGCCCGCTGTAGGGAATCCGGTATATCCAGCGACGAAATTTTCAAAATCGAGCGTACGTCAATCAGGTTTTGCAGGGCAGCGAGTTGCGCTTGTGGGGATCGTTCAATATGTCCGCCGTCCGGCAGAATCTGACGGTCGCAGATCTTCGATATGTTTTTCACCAGCCGCGGCATGAACCGGGCGCCACCGGGTAGACCCAGCGATACATAGATCAGCGCTTTTGTTGTTTCTATCCGTTCCAACCCTTCCGGCATGAACCGGGCCGCGCGGCGCAGATGTTTCACCTGTCGTCCGATGCTTTCCAGGAACGTCTTGGCGAATTCCTCGTCCGCGCCGGCGGAGATGAACTCCGCATGAGTCAGCCAACAGCATAGCCGTTTGGACATCACGTCCGGCCGCCAGATTAGCGGATGCCAGTTCTGATTTACGTCTGCCCAGTCGGTGACGTACTGCCGCGCCCGCACCCGCGCCGCCTCGGTGCCGACGGCGCGCATATCGCGCAGCCATTCGAAGCCGTGCAGTCGGGCCTGCCAAGCCGGGCCGGCATCGTTTTCCTCCGAAAACGCGGCGGCTGCCTCCACCGTATGGTTCAGAAACCGGAACTGGCCTTCCACCAGTCCCGCCCCCCGGTCAGAGCTGCCCGGCCAGTTTTCCTCTGGGATGAGAGGTAGTACCTGGGGGCGGCGGCCGCGTAGGGTGCGGTGATAGAAAAGTCCGCGAAACCATAGCCGGGCGATCCAATAAGTGGATTCTCTTATAACATCAGCAAGGGAAATTCCGCCCAGATTGACCGACAGCTCTCGCTGCCTACGGCGCGGTTCGTGCGGGAGTTCTTCGGTGGCTTGCCCGTCGGCCGGAAATTCGGCGGCGTCGGTCATTTGCCACGCAGCCGGCGAATATTTGCGGCGTAGCTCCGACGTCCGCCCTTGAAGGTGGCGGATCCCGCGACCAAAACATCGGCGCCGGCGGCAACGACCTTCTTCGCGGTGACCGGATCGATACCGCCATCGACCTCCAGATCGATATCGCGGCCCGTTGAGTCGATTGCCTCGCGCAGGGTTGCGATCTTGTCCAGGGATGCCGGAATGAATTTCTGGCCTCCGAAGCCTGGGTTGACGCTCATCACCAGCACCAGATCCACCATATCCAGCACGTCGAACACGGCGGTGGCGGGCGTGGCCGGGTTTATCGACACCCCAGCCTGTTTACCCAGAGATTTCACCAGTTGCAGCGTGCGGTGCAGATGCGGGCCGGCTTCCTGATGGACTGTAAT
>MDTA01159953.1_pt1 | contig 14016 bp, 11 predicted proteins | sample 811151 | NCBI WGS metagenome assembly MDTA01 (sample SAMN05326648, study PRJNA326480) | marine metagenome | isolation source: seawater | place: Indian Ocean: South | collected 2010 | reverse complement strand
TCTAAACGAACAATAAATGATCGATGAACTCGTACAAATTCGTCTGAAGGTAATTTACTTGCTACATCTTTCATGGTGCTTAATATAGTGTATTTCCCATCTTCTGTAATAACTCTCGTGTAGTTTCCGAGCGCTTCAATCCAGAAAATTTTATGAGTATTTATTTGAACTAATTTAGAGTCGGATTTAATGAAGATGGTTTCTCCTTTTGTAGTAAATAAAGAAGAATCGGATGAAAAACGTTTGTTGGCTTTTTCAACTGCCTTTAAGAAACGAGCAGCTGAGATGGGTTTTTTTACAAAATCTGTAACATCGTATTCATAAGATTCTACGGCATATTGATCGTGAGAAGTAACCAATATGACCTGAGGAAGAGGAGAAAGTGCTTTAAGCATTGAAATTCCATCCATTTTTGGCATTTCAATATCTAGAAAAAGTAAATCAATTTTACTTTCTTTTAGAATGTTAAAAGCTTCTAGTGGATTGCCGCAAGAAGCTACTAAATCCAATGATGCGGTGTCGTTAATTAAATCTTCAAGAATCCCTCTTGACAACTCATCGTCATCAACTATTAAACACTTCATCATGATTTTTTGAGTTCTACAATGTAATTATTTAGCTCACTAATAGATTGCTCTACAATTAAGTTTACTCTAGTAACAATATTAGTGATTTCATTTGTATTTTCCGCATTATGCTTCATTTTTTCAAGGATAACTAATTGTGAAAGAACCTCCTCTACACCTAGGTAAGAAGCATTTCCCTTTATTTTGTGAGCTAATGATGAAATTGCTTTAAAATCTTGATTTTTTAGCGCCTCATTTAACTGATGCAAATCGATAGGAACATTCTGCAGATATATGGAAATGTATTTTTCCATTTTTTTATTATCCCCCTTGCTAATTTTCGTTAAAAAAGAAAGATTGGTTACGTTTTTATTTATTTCAATAGTGTCCGATGCTTCAAGATTGTTCTGTGGAGGAAGTTCTTTTTGTTTTAAATTTAAAATACTTGCAATCTTGTTAAATAAAAGCTCTGTTTTGATAGGTTTAGAAAGACATTCATTCATTCCAACATCAATGCATTTTTGAGCTACCCCATCAAGTACATGAGCTGTCATGGCAATAATTGGGGTGTTTTTTTTGTTTCCTGGAAGTTTTGTTCTTATATGTTTTGTCGCCTCAAAGCCATTCATGTTTGGCATTTGAAGGTCCATTAATATTAAGTCAAAATTTTCTTTTTCAACCATGTTTACAGCAACCTTACCGTCTTCAGCAAAAGAAACATTAATTTCTTCTTTTATATTTTTAATAATCTCATTTAATACGATTCTATTGAGCTCATTATCATCAACAAGTAAGATAGAGAGATTCTCAAAACTAAAGTTTTCGTAGTTTGCTGTTTGAAGCGGCAAATCTTCTTTTTTCCCCTCTTTTAAATCTAGCGTAAATGAGAATTCACTTCCTTTACCTTGAGTTGACTTCACTTGTATTTCTCCTCCCATTAATCGAACAAGCTCTTTGGTTATCGCTAAACCAAGGCCAGTTCCGCCATATTGCCGAGTAGTTTTTGAAGATGCTTGCTCATAGCTATCAAAAATAGTGGCTAGCTTTTCTTTTTCAATTCCAATACCCGTGTCTTTAATTGAAAAATAAATTTTATTTGAGTTAGTAGTTTTGGTACTTGAAATCGATATATTAACACTTCCTTCTTTAGTGAATTTTATTGCGTTATCAACTAGATTAAGAAGAATTTGATTTATTCTCATTGGGTCACCAATTAATATTTCAGGTAAATTTTCAGCTATTAAAACATCTATTTCAACAGGTTTTTGGGTGACTTTAAAGGAAACAGATTTTTTTATATCCGTAATTATTTTAAGTATAGAAAACGGAACACTTTCTAATTGAATAGCTCCTTTTTCTATTTTAGATAAGTCCAAAATATCATTTACTAGGAATAGTATATTGTTGGCGCTATTTTTAATCGTGCTTAAGTAGTCTTTTTGCTTTACAGATAATTCTGTTTCAGACATCAATTGAGAAAGCCCAACAACAGCATTTAAAGGAGTTCTAATTTCATGACTTGTGTAGGCAAAAAAGTCTTCTTTATCTTGCCGAAGCTTATTGGACTGCAATGTTGCTTCTTCTAACTCTTTATTAATAGATGTTTTCTGCCTGTAGGCATAAAGTAAAAATCCAGAAAAGACCAATAGAATCAACAGAATTAGAGAAAAGAAAATTGTCCAAGTGTTTTTAATTCTTTCCTCATTATCTTGTTTCTCTTGAACTAAAGCAAGCTCTTGCTCTTTCTTTGTAAGCTCGAGTTGAGATTCAAGAAAATTAATTTCACTTACATCTTTAATTGCGGCATAATATTGAAGAAACTCATAAGCTTTTCTATACTCTTTGTTTAGTTCATAGGCTTTCGCTAAGTTTTTATACCCTTTTTTTATGTAGTTTTTTAATGCTAATTTTTTTGAAAGGACAAGACTTTTTTCCATGTATAAAACAAAGTTTGAGTTGTCGTCCAATCTTTCATAGGCCTTTGCAATTTCATAGTTAATTTTTGCTTGATTTGAAGAAACTCCATTATATAATGCGCTATCAACAGCTACATAAAAAGTTAAAGAACTATTTAAAAAAGTAATTCCTTCCTCTACGTCTCCAAGAGAAATATAAAGCTGACCAATTGAACGGCATATTTCTGCTTTTAGAGAGGGTTTTTCTTTTTCATCTACTTGATCATTGGACAGTGTAATAAGTTTTAACGCATTTTGGGTTTCTCCTATATATTGACTGTGCTTTCCAAGAGAGTAATTTGCCAATGCAGTTATGTTTGTATTCTTTGTTTTTACGCCTATTTCAAGAGCTTTTTCAAATTCTCTTTTTGCCCTTCGGTTATCTCCTATTTTCTTATAAACCTCACCTATTAAGATTTCACATTTAGCAACTTCTGGTAGGTTGGATATTTCTTTATTAATGTCAAGAGCAGTTATGAACTTTTCTAAAGCAACATCATAATTCGCTTTACTCAACTCAATTTTACCAATTTGCTTAAGCGCATCTATTTTGTCGTCAATTGATCGAGTAGTTTTACTTAAAAGCAATGCTTTTTCAGCATAGCTCAAGGATAAGTCTTTGTCAATGGAGGTATAAAGGTGAGCAAGGTCTAGGTAAATTTTAACAATTATTTCTGGAGATTGTTCGATAGATAGTCGTTGTTCTAGGTCAACAATAAGAACACTTTTTTGCGCACTTGTTGGTAGTGCGAAAATAAAAAGGAAGAAAAAGCACAGATATTTAAACCTTCGAAAAGTCACAGATATAAAAGTAAAGAAAAGTTTCTTAAGAAGGTGGTCAGAGATACTTAATCGTGATTGATTTTTAAATAAGATAGTATCCCATATCCCTGAAAAATAAAATTAAACAAGAAGAAAACAGCAATTGTTTTTTGAGCACTTACTTGTAGTATTAATGAAAAAAGGTTAAAGTTAGGTTTTGGTCCAAATTCAATTAAAAGATTGTAAAGTAACAGTATACAGGTAAAAAGTAAATAAACGTAAAATAGTTTATTGGGAAAAAGCGGATTTATTCTTAGGGCAATACTTTGTGCAAAAGAGGATAGAAAAAATAGGTAGAAAGAGATTTTAACAAAGACTAAGTGAATATATATCGTTGATGGGTCTGCACTATAATAACCAATTCCTATAAATGCTAAAGCAGAGCAAAGGGCAAATATTGATGAGAAAACACTTAATTTATAAGAGCGGATTTCATTTTTAAAAAGTAGTGGCTGAAAAACAAACAACAACGCAAAAGAACAGCTTATAATATATATGCCTAATTTAAAAAGAGACGCTCCAAATGAATTGTCTAAACCACTTGAGGTGGTTCTTTTCCCAAGATGACTGATGAAATTCTCAAAAAACAAATAATGCTCAGCATTGTCATTAAATCTTGAGCCTCCTGGATAAAAAAACATGCATAAAATGAGAATTGCAATAAAAGAGACTAAACAAAATAGATTTTGCTGAACAATTAATTTATGAAATTTCATTGGCTAAGACTCAGACTGAATTATTCTTTTTTCTCTTTAATCAAAACAGCGAAAATAAAAAGAACAACGGATGCAGCGCAAAAAACAATTATAAGTGATTCAATGAATTTCCAAAAAACCTTTTCAATGTCTAAAAGGTGAATTCCCCAAACTTCTAATACAGCAATAACGGTGCATGTTAAAACAATGGATACAAGAAAATAGGATGATATTTTTTTTAAAGTGGAGTTCATGGCTATAAATTGTAAAGCTGGATTAGTCAACTAGTTTAAACTCAAAGATAACGTAAAATAACTTTACTATATTGTTTTAATAAAAGTCTTTAAATCGTTAAATTTAGAATATGAAGCTGTTTTTGTCATCGATAATAGTTCTTTTTAGTTCTGTTGTTCCTTTTTTTGGACAATCAACAGTTCAACTTTTTTTAGAAGATTTTAATGGTCCCAACTTGTATTTTCAACTTAATTCTGGCGGAGTAGGATCAGATTTAGGGAACAACAAATGGGTAATTAATAATTCTTATGATGGAATGGGTGTTAAGCCCAACACCACATCTCAAGACAGTACGTATGGTGGTCAAATTAGCTTTGCCCCTTATAGTTCTTATTTACATATTTATGATTCAACTTTAAGCCCTGCCATTTCAAACTGCAATTACGATGTAACCAACTCATCCGATCGTTTTGTTGAAATGACTGATGGGATTTGTACCAAAGGAATTACAGATGTTGAATTTTCTTTTTTCTACTTATGCGAAGGGAGTACAGATGCTTATGGTGAATTGTATTACAACGTTGGAACTGGTCCTTGGGTTCAGGTTGGGGCAGCACAGTATAAAGGCAAAAGTAAATGGAAGTACGAACAGGTTTCAGACCCTGCATTTGATAATGTTGATAATTTAAGGTTTGGATTTCGATGGGTAAATACTGCTTCCACCAATCAGGATTCAATTGCTTTAGGAATTGATGACATACAAATTGTAGGCACTTATAACTCTGTTTCTAGCCCTGTAACTATTGACATTATTTATATAAACCCGATTGTTTGTCCTGGAGATAATTTAATATTAGGGTTTGAGCTTTCTGATACGCTTTGTGATGGCTCATATACTATTGAGATGTCTGATGCTTCTGGGAGCTTCAATCCTCCTTTAGCATCCTGGTCATCTAATGTAAACTACCCTTCTACCACTTCTTATTTATCACTTTCAATTCCTTTTTCAACACCACCAGCTCCGTGTTATCAGTTTAGGGTAACTAGAGTGTCTCCTCCTCCAGTTATTGTTAGCACAATAAGTGTTTGTGTAGAGGTTGACAACTGCCCAAATGTAATTAGCACTACAGATCCGCCAGCGGTCACCTTAGACACTAATTATGTTTGTATAAATAGTGTTATTGATGTGCCTTTTTGGTCTACAGGAGTTTATAATCCAGGAAATATTTATATCGCTCAACTTTCTGATTCAGCGGGGAGTTTCTCTCAGCCCAACTTAGTAGGAACATCGGTAGATAATACCACTTATGATCCAGCTCTTGTTCCCTCTCCCGGAATGGTTAGTGGAGTTATTCCAACTGTACCAGAGGGGTGTGGTTATTACTTACGAGTTTTGTCTTCCAATCCAAATGCAATTGGGCAAGAGTGGGGTCCATTTTGTATTCAGGAGTGTGATATCAGCACCAACAATTGTGACGATATAAGTGCTTGCCCTGGAGATTCAGGATTAGTTTTTACCATTCCAATAGATGTAAATGTTTGGGACTCTCTTGTGAGTTATTATCCTGGAAATACATTTAGTGTTGAGGTGCTTGATATGATGTCTTTTGCTCAGATTAATATTGGCGGCCTTGGAGCTGTTATAGATACCACTTCCGCAACAATGGTGTTAACAATCCCTCCTTGCGACAGTTTACCTCCCTTGGGTTTAACTACTATGGGCTTTCCAGGTGGTGCGTTTTACATGCGAATTGTGGCAGATGGTGCATCTGATATTGAACAATCATTGGGTTGTGTTGTTCACCTTTCTATTGGTTGTCCTAATCAAATACCGTATAATATTCAACCTGCATTTCCTTTTTCTACTTATGATGATACATTATTATGTGTTGGGAACCCCATTTTTATGAACGTATCACCTTATAACCCGTCTTCAGAATTCACCTATTATGTAAACGGAAATCCTGTTCCGCCAAATAACCCTCCTGTTATGCTTGGGGTGTATTGGACTTCTAATGGGAATCATGTTATTACAATTGAAGAAACAAGTTTTGGTTGTAGTGGGCCTATTTCTAATCCTTTTAATGTTTATGTAATTCAGGCACCACAAACTTTAATTATTGGTTCAGACACTTCTTGTATTGGCGATACGCTTGATTATTTTGTTCAATTTTACAACGGAACGTATTACGATTGGGATGTTTCATTTGGAGGATCTGTTGTAGATACTGGAAATAATGAGATTAGTATTCTTTGGGATTCTGTAGGAATATATACTATTGAGATTGAAGCATTGAATAAATGTGGCAATAGTACCAATACATATGAAGTAAATGTACTTGATCAAAGAGGAGTTAGTATTTCAGGAGATACCATAGGGTGTGAAGGGGATTCGTTATTTTTATATGCAGATGGAGAGGGTAATTTTTTATGGGAAAATGGAGAAAATCTCCAAAATATTGATGGAGTATTTCAACTTATAGATACGTTGACTTATGTTGAAGTAAATAATCATTGTGGTATTTTTTACGATACTGTTGCTCTTGTTCCTATTCCTACGAGCCTACTAGATTTAGGTAATGATACTACCATTTTTGCTGGAGAATCGGTTGTCTTAAATGCTTCTGGTGGGGGGAGTTATATTTGGAGCCCCACTGATTTTCTTTCGTGTTCCAATTGTCCTAATCCCATTGCTAGCCCAACTCAAACCACAACGTATGCTGTTTTAGTTGATACGTTGGGATGTATTAGCGAAGATGAGATTACCGTTAATGTTGAAATTTCTGGCGATGTTTATGTTCCTAATCTATTTAGTCCTAATGGAGATGGTGTAAACGATGTGCTTGGCATTTATGGATTTAGTGTAAGTGAAGTGGAATTTAGAATTTACGATAGATGGGGAGAGTTAATTTTTCTTTCCAATTCTATGAGTGATACTTGGGACGGAACCTTTAGAGGAGAAACCCTTAATTCTGCTGTTTTCGTTTATACTCTTCAGGTTACTTATATGGATGGAAGAGAGCAACTTCAGCATGGAAATATTACGCTTATAAGATGATGAAAAAAAGTGCAATCATATTGTTTTTGGCGAGCATTATCTCTTTTAATGCTCAGGATTTGCATTTCACTCAATTCTACAATACGCCAATGAAGTTAAACCCTGCCAATACAGGGGCTTTTAAAGGTGATTTGCGCGTAATTAGTAATTATAGAAATCAATGGTCTAGTATAGAATCTCCATATAAAACATTTGGTTTTTCAGTAGATCTTCCCATATTAAAGTACAAATGGAAAAATAGTTTTTTGGGATTAGGGCTGGATGTTTTTAACGACAGGGCAGGAGATTTAGGTTTTGGGTCTACTCAAATTGATATTACAGCATCAAATATTTTATCGCTAAACAAACAAATGACTATGACAGTTGGCATTCAAGCTACTTTCAACCAATACAATATGGATATGACCAATGCAATGACAGGAAGTCAATTTGTTGGTTCAGGTTATAACCCCACTCTTCCAACAGGGGAAGTAGGTCTTTTTGAGCCTTTTTCTTTTTTTGATGTAAGCACTGGAGCTACTTGGAATTACGCTTCTGGAGAGTCAAATATTGCAGCAAACGATATGTTTATTGTTAATTTAGGTGTTGCATTTTTTCACCTAAATAGACCTAATTTAGAGTTTTACAATTTAGACCGATTGTATCCAAAAGTTATTACTCATGGGTCTATGAATATTGGTATACGATATTTTAAAATTGCATTAATTCCCTCCTATATGCTTGCTTTTCAAGGGCCCCAAAAAGAAATTGTTTTTGGAAACTTAGTTCGACTTAAATTAAGAGAAGAGTCTAGGCATACAGGAACTATAAGTGAAGCATCTTTACTTTTTGGTGCACACTATCGCTTCTTAGATGCGATAGCTCCTTCTTTTGGTGTTGATTTTGGAGACTACATGCTGCTTTTGAGCTACGACTTTAACACTTCTAAATTAGCTAATGCTACCAGATCTAAAGGAGCATTTGAGCTTACTTTAAGGTATCGAAATCCTGAGCTTTTCTCCAAGGGAGGAGGGTCTTTTCTGCAACCTAAATTTATGTAGCTGACCTATATAACAGGAATGGTAATTTTCACGAGTATCTTACTGTCCTCTCTTTTCTTTCTTGAAAAAACATCAAAATCATTAGAATAAATAACGGTTGTTCCAATAAAAGTTTTTTCAGAGTAAGTGAAATTGATAATCACCTCTTTTGAGGTGCCTTTAATTGTTATGTCACCTTTCATCTGAAATCCTTTGTCAGTTTTTGATATACTAGAGCTTTTAAAATCCATAGTTGGGAATTTTTCAGCATTAAACATATCTGCTTGCTGAAGATGCGCGTCTCTCATTTTATTATTCGTAGATAATGTGGTAACATCTGCTGTTCCCTTAATTGAAGCAAGGTTTAAATTAAGTGGGTCAAAATCAATAGTTGCTTCAATTCCTTTAACAGTTCCAATTGCTTCTTCAGAAACAAAATTAAAATCTACAATAGCCTTATCGCTATTAATAGTTAAGGATTGGCATATAGAGGATAAGCTAAATAAAATTGAAAATGAGATAAATAGAAGTTGTTTTTTCATAGTTGTTTTTATTTTAAAAATGTCTTGATATTGTAAATCCGAATCTAAATTCACCTTCCAGCCAATTGCTTGTAGTGTAGGGTATAAATTGACCTTCACCAATTGCTCTAGAATTCATGAAATTTAATTGAAATACATGGGCGTAAGTTTTAATTTCAACAGAAACAGCTAACGGATTAATGTAGTTAATGTTGTTTTTTCTTAGCACATAATAATACTCACCTACTAAACTTATCTTTTTATATACCTTAACTTTAGACATGGCTCCAATTACAAGGTTAGTATTTTGGTCTTCATTGGTAACAAGGTTTCTGTGTAAAAATCCAGTACTTAATTGCAGACTTAATTTATTATTCAAATTGTGTGCCAAAATAAGTTGAGAGAAATAAGAAAAACGGTGAGCAAACGATTGAAAACTATTTTCGGTATTATAACTAAATGCTGTGGCGCTAGTTGAATCTGTTGAAGGTAGCATTGAAGTAAAAAAAACAGATGAAGTTAAGCTTACAGAAATTGGGATTTTGGTGCTTTGAGAAAGAATTTTATACTTAATTAATCCGTCCCAAAACTCTCTGTATGGTCCAGCTCCTTTTGACCTTCCTGCTCCAAACATAAATTTTTCTGTTAAGCCATATTCCAGGCCAATTCGAATATCGGTTGAATTATCTAAGCCATACAAACTTCTTCCAGAAGAGGGTACAGCAATATCTCCAAAACGATGAGAGATTCTTAAGTCTAAAGTTTTAGCGTCTAGCAGTTCCACCGAATGTCCATTAACCACTCTAGTGTCATTGAAAGTAGGGTTTAACTTCTCTGATTTTGCTTCATTGTCAAAATCCCAATCATCCTGTGATAAAGCACGAACTGGGCCGAAAAAATAATTTAGAATGATTATGGATAAGAAAAATGGGCAACTAACTATTTTTTTCATGCGTTTAATATAGTAAATTAACTGGTGTGAGAATTTTAATTTTTCTATTATTTTTTGCTTTTTGCTCATTGTTTTTACAGTGTACAAAAGACAAAGCGGCACCAATTATTCCACCACCTTTTAATATCTGTGACTCAATCAATCCGGTTTCCTATTCAGATGATGTTGTTACTATATTAAACGACAACGGGTGTTTTGGTTGCCACTCTAGTTTTGCACTTCCTTTTTTTGATGACTACTCTTCTGTTTATACATACAGAGATAGAATTTTGTTAACTATACAACATGACCCCTCTTTGAGTCCTATGCCACAAGGTATGCCACAAATGGATGATTCCCTTATTGCTAAAGTTCAATGCTGGATAGCTTCTGGCGCCCCTAATAATTAACCATTAAAAAAACAATTATGAAAAAACTTTTATTCCCTTCAATATTACTAAGTTGTTATTTTATTTTGAATTCGTTTATGAACAATTCAGCAGTATTTCAAGTACATAATCAAAAAAATGATTTTTTCACTAATGGTGCTCCAGCATCAAGAACGGGCGCACCGGGGGAGGCCAACTGTACAGGATGTCATTTAGGTACAGCTAATGACGGAACAACAACTTCTTCTATTTCTTTTTCAGGTAATAATAACGAATATCAGTCTGGTCAAACCTATAATATGTCCCTATCTATTAGCAATGGCTCTAACAAAAATGGATTTCAAATAGTGGCTTTTGATGCTAATAATTCAAATGCTGGAAGTTTAACGGTTACTGACCCTACAAACACTTCAATTGTGACGGGTTCTGGTAATACTTACATAAATCAAACATCATCTGGGACCAGTCAAACGACATGGAGCTTTGATTGGGTAGCTCCATCTTCAAATGTGGGGCCTGTTACTTTTTATTATGCCTACAATGTTACTAATTCAAATAATGGTGGTGATGGAGATCAAATATATTTAGCTCAACAAACTATTCAACCTTTTGTTGACCCTACAGGTTTTTCTCCTTCACCTTATGAAACATTAAGTGAATCATTTAATGTAAACTATAGTCGTGAATTAAATCAGTTGCTGCTTACTTTTACCAGTCAAAATCAAAGCCCATCTGGAATTGTTAAATTATATTCTATTAATGGTAAAGTCATTTTTTCAAATGATTTTGCCGTTGGTTTTGGAGATAACAATGAAATAATTAATCTTCAAGAATCTTTATCCAAAGGTATTTATTTAGTTTCTTTGTTTTTAGACAACAATGTAGTATCAAAAAAAATTATAGTTAATTAATTGTATACTAAAACCTTTAAAGAGATTCCCGTTTCTTTTTCTAAAAGTAAAAAAGCAAAAAGAATAATTATTCGATTAAAGCCTTTTCAGGGAGTTAAGGTTAGTGTTCCATTTTACTTGTCTTACAGTCATGCTGAAAAGTTTGTTCAGTCAAAGCTTCTATGGATTGAAAAAACGTTGGTAAAAATAAAGGAAGCTGAAAAAGAAAAAATTTATTTTAAGTTAAACGATGTTTTTCTTGCAAAAAACCTTAGGGTAGAAATATTAAATTATTCAGGGGAATTTATTTTAGAAAAAAAACAAGAAAAGGACGTGCAGATCTTAATTCCTGAAAGATTTAGTATTTATAACCAAGAAATTCAAACTGAAATAAAAACCAAAGTTATTGATTTACTAAAAGAAAAAGCTCTGGATTATTTACCATCACGTTTAGCTGATTTAGCAAAAACACATCAACTTAATTTTAAAAAGATTTCAATAAGAAATAATTCATCTAGATGGGGGAGCTGTTCGTTTAACAACAACATAAGTTTAAACTTACACCTTATGCGTTTGCCAGATAATTTAATTGATTATGTTCTTTTGCATGAACTTGCGCATACTAGAGTTAAAAACCATAGTAAGGAGTTTTGGGATTTTCTTTCTTTAATTTGTCCTGATGCTAAATCCCTTGATAAAAAATTAAGAAGCTATAATTTGAATTGGTAAACTAGCTAAAGTTTCTTTAAGTTTATAGTTAATAATTAATATCATTTGTAAAATGAGTAGAATCTCAGTTTATCTATTGTTGGTTCTTTTTTTTCTTGCAAACATAAGTTGTAATGGGAAAAGCCAATTAATTGAAAAAGTTTCTTTTGATAGTTCTAACAAAGCGTGCAATATCATTTTTTTAATTGGCGATGGAATGGGGTTGTCTCAACTTTCCAGTGCTTATTTCTATTCTGAATCTGAGCCTAATTTTTCTAGGTTTCCTGTTATTGGTTTATCTAAAACACGTTCTGGATCGCATAAAATAACAGATTCTGCAGCTGGAGCAACAGCTTTTTCAATAGGTAAGAAAACCTATAATGGTGCAATTGGTGTAGATATGGACACCAATGCTGTTGTTACAATAACGGAGGAATTATCTTCTATGGGTTGGGCAACAGGCTATGTTTCTACTTCTTCAATTACACATGCTACTCCAGCATCTTTTTACGCACACGTTCCAAGTAGGATTATGCAAGAAGAAATAGCTAAGCAATTGGTTTACAGTGGCGTTAATTTTTTTGCTGGTGGTGGCTACAATTGGTTTATAAATAGATCAGATTCAGTTGATTATACAGACACCTTAAAGGCGAATGGTTTTTTTTTAGATACCAACTCAATTCTTACTATTGCCGATTCTTCTTTTGATAAATGGGCATATTTATTAGCTCCTGATGGTTTACAACCCAAGCATTTAGGAAGAGATGATTTTCTATCTCAAGCTACAGAAAAGGCAATCCAATTTTTAGATGCTAAGGGTAGTCCCTTCTTTTTGGTTATTGAAGGATCTCAAATAGACTGGGGTGGACATGCTAATATTGGAGAATATGTGATTCAGGAAACCCTTGATTTTGATAAGGCTGTAGGTGTTGCGTTAGATTATGCTCAAAAACATGAAAACACTTTAGTGGTTGTGACAGCTGATCATGAAACAGGAGGCTTTACTCTTGCTGGAGAGCAAAATGTTGGGCCTTTTATGACAATTTCTAGAGATTACAACTCTTTGGTGCCTTCTTTTTCTACCGGAGGTCATAGTTGTGCAATGGTTCCTGTTTTTGCCTATGGGAAATCTGCTAAACTGTTTTCAGGTGTCTATGAGAATACCAACATATACTCCATTTTTAAAGAGATAGTCTCTCAATAATTTTCAACAGCTCCTTTTAGTTGTTTGTCTTCTAAAAGCTTCTTATTGGCATATTCTTTTCTGAATTTTAGTTATTTTTCATTAAATTGAAACATTATATCGGATTACCTCTATTATTAATTTTTTATTTTACAAATGTGTATTAAAAAAAAACTTCTTTTTTTTATAGCCTGCTTGTTATCCAATTTTTTAAATGGTCAGCAGGTAATTGGAACTCAAGGGGGAAGTAATTCCAATTCTGCTGGTTCGTTAGATTATACCATTGGTGAGGTGGTGGTTACTTTTGGATCAGATGATTCTACTCACCTAACTCAAGGATTTCACCAGCCAGTTTTTGAAATCACCAACATAGTTACTATTGAAATTAATTTTGAAGTATCCATTTATCCCAATCCAGCGGTTGATCAGCTAAACATTCAGTTTAAGGAACTACATCAAGGCGCTCGTTTTGATTTATACGATGCAAATGGGAAGCTTTTGTTTACTAGATTAATAACAGATCCATTTATGACAATCCCTTTTTCTAATTATGAAACAGGCGTATACTTTTTAAGCTTTATCTCAAAAAACAACGAATTACTAAAAACCTTTAAGGTTCAAAAATCATATTGATTATGAAAAAACATGTACTACTACTAATTGCTCCTATCTTTCTGTTTATCATGGCCTATGGTCAATCTCCACCGGAGGCTTTTAAATATCAGTCTATCGTTAGAGATGCATCTGGAAACATGCTTCAAAACCAAGCGGTTGGCTTTCAATTTACTATTATTCAAGGTACTCCAACAGGAAATGCTGTTTATCAAGAAACATTTAGTGTTAGCACCAATTCTTATGGACTAGTTAATCTAGATATTGGTTTAGGATCGGTGATAAGTGGAAGTTTCTCGGCTATTGATTGGAGCCAAGGACCATATTTTATACAAACAGGCCTAGATGTTACTGGAGGAACGAATTATTCCATAATGTCTACCAATGAATTAATGAGTGTTCCATATGCACTTTATGCTAAAACTTCTGGTGG
>MDTA01200940.1_pt1 | contig 14017 bp, 17 predicted proteins | sample 811151 | NCBI WGS metagenome assembly MDTA01 (sample SAMN05326648, study PRJNA326480) | marine metagenome | isolation source: seawater | place: Indian Ocean: South | collected 2010 | reverse complement strand
TCAGCTCAGTTGGTTAAGTTTATTGATTTTAATCTTAAATCATTGGCTGACCTCGGCACTGGGGCAGGATTTCCAGGTCTTGTGGTAGAAGTATTCAATAAAAATAGGGCTTTTCACGTGAAATTATATGAAAAATCACCAGTAAAAAGAAGATTCTTAAAAGAGGTAATCAAGGAATTGGGCTTAAATGCAAAGGTTTTAGGTGATGTCAGACAAGAGGTTTTAGATAGTGATATTATAGTTTGTAGAGCTTTTAAAAAATTAGACCAAGTAATACAAGTTTCACGTGAAATCGTCAAAAAACCTCATAATTTAATCATTTTAAAGGGTCAAAATGCACAGGAAGAGATAAATAAGTCTTTAAAAAAACAAAAATTTACATATAGATTAGAGAACAGTATTACAAATGAGAAATCAAAAATTATTTTGATGCAAATTAAAAACTAAATGGCGAGAACAACAACTTTAGCAGTTATAAATCAAAAAGGCGGGGTAGGAAAGACAACTACTGTTATAAATTTAGCAGCCTCACTGTCCATTATGGGTCAAAAGAATTTAGTAATAGATTTAGATCCACAAGGTAATGCCACTACTGGACTAGGAAAAAACAACAGCGATGAAAACAAAAATATTTACAATCTACTCATACAAAAAGTAAGCATCAAAGACGTAATTCAAAAAACTCAAATTCATAATTTAGATTTAATTGGATCACACGTAAATTTATCAGGATTGGAGCTGGAGACAGCAAATGATTCAAATAGAGCTTTTGTGTTAAAAGAGATTTTAAAAATGGAAAAGTCTGGATTATTAGAAAAGTATGATAATATTTTTATAGACTGTCCTCCTTCATTAAGTTTACTTACTATAATGGCGCTAGTTGCATCAGATGAATTATTAGTACCGCTACAAACGGAATTTTTTGCACTAGAAGGGATTACTCAACTTGTAAAAACAATTGAGAGAATAAAAGAAAATTTAAATCCACATTTAAAAATAAGAGGAATTTTATTAACTATGTTTGATAAAAGAAATAAACTTTCATCTGAAGTAGACAGAGAAGCAAGAAATTATTTTAAAGAAAAAGTTTATCAAACAGTAATTCAAAGAAATGTTCGATTATCAGAGGCACCTTCTCACGGTTTGCCTTGTGTAATTTATGATAAGAATTGTGTTGGTAGTAAATCATATTTTAAGTTGGCAGAGGAATTTGTAAAAAATAAAATTGAGAGTGCTGCATGACTACAGGAAAGAAGAAAGGATTAGGACGTGGCTTGTCTGCTTTATTTGGTGACTCAGAACCAAAAAAAAAATCCAATGAAAACAATCATATTAGTAATGTTTCCATCAGTGATTTAAGCAGAAACCCCTATCAACCAAGACAAAATTTTAAAGAGGAAAAACTTGAAGAATTAGCTAATTCTATAAAAAAAAATGGAATAATTCAGCCCATAGCCGTTCGACCGAGCAAATCAGCCTCCAATAAATATGAAATCGTAGCTGGTGAAAGGCGATGGTTAGCTGCTCAGAGAGCCGGGCTTCATGAAATACCTGTTACAATTTTAGAACTTAGTGATGTCGAGTCTTTAGAAGTTGCTATAGTAGAAAACATCCAACGCGATGATCTCAATCCTATAGAGGAGGCTAAAGGATATAAAAGATTATATGATGAATTTAACTATGATCATGAAAGTATATCTAAATTAATGTCTAAAAGTAGAAGTCATATTAGTAATACTCTAAGATTGTTAACTTTGCCGCCTGACGTAGTTGCAATGTTAGAAGAAGGTACTTTAACCTCAGGTCAGGCGAGACCTTTGATTGGTATTTCAAACGCTTCCTCAATCGCAGAAGAAATAGTTTCTAAGAATTATAGTGCTAGAAAAGTAGAATATTTAACCCGAAACAAAAAACCTAGCACTAAAGAAAGATACGTTGATACTAATATATTAAAGACACAAGAAAGAATTGAAAAAATTCTTGGTTTGAAAGTGAATATAACAAATAAAAAAAATAATTCTGGAAGAGTTATTATCTCTTACAAAGATCTAGATCAATTTGAATTGATTTCTGATTTACTTACTAAGCGCTAGCCTTTTCACAAATATCAACAATAAGTTTTTTTAAAAGAATATTTTTATTAAGTGATGGATTAGTTTTCATTTTGAACTCAAGGTCGTAAGTTTTGTCTAAAATATCTTTGATTTTCTCTAAATTCCATTTTTTAGCTTGCAGTATAAATGTTGGCTTGTCTTTCCAGAAAATTGGCGGTTTTAAACTTCCGATGGCATTTTCTAGACTTGTACTTTTTATTAATTTTAATATTTCAGCGAGTTTAAATAATCTTTGATTAATGATGCTTAAGTAAAGAATGTTTTTTTCTGGATATATTATAGACTCACTTAAAAGTCTGTTTGTTTTACTCTTATTTCCATTTATAGCTTCGTCCCTTAGCAAGTTAAAATCATCGTTTATGCTGTTATTCAAAAGGCCTTCTAATTTGATTGTATCCAGAATTTTGTCAGAAAAATAAGTTTCAATTTTTTGCAATTCATTATTAAGCTTATCTCTATCAAGACTGCTACTATTAATGATTAAGTTAATGTTTTCTGTTGTTAAACCTTTATATTCTTTTAGTTTTTTTATTATCAGAGATTTTATATTATTTTCGTTGTCAGCATAACAAGCTACTGATCCATAATTTTTTGATTTTTCAAAAAAATTTCTAAGCTTTGATTTTTTTTCAAGTATATCTGAAAATAAATAAATTTTTTGTGTATCAATTTTTTCCTCAATATTTTTAATTGTATCTAATATTTTATCGTTACATTGATCTATCAGAAACACTTTTTGTTTTCCAAATAGAGATACATTGAAAATATCATTATAAAACTTTTCTGAATTTTTAATTACATCGTCTTGCGACAAATTAAATATTTCTGATTTTTGGTTTGCTTCCTTAATCTTTTTTTTCAAATCATTTTTTAAACCAAAGTTTTCGCCGTATAAAAGAACAAAGCTTTGATTTATGAGATTTATATTTCCCTCGACTAAGTAACTTTTATAAATCATTTAACTCGTTTATCAAGCTTGCTATAATTTTGTTTTTTAATTTTTCAGAGAGAAGTTCTATTAATCTTTTTTCAGAGTTTAATGTTTTAAAATACTGTGATCCAACATTATAGTCGCCTCTATGGTTAACAGAAAAATTTGCGATAGTTGCATTATCTGTGTCTCTCACTTCTACATTAACGTTTATCGTTATCCAATATTTTGTAACTTCATTTTTAATATTCTTTTCTTTTATAGTTTTTGTCTTATTAGAATTTAAATTAATTTTAATCGGTTTTAGCCCATCTTTTTCATTTCCATAAACTAGAAGTTTATTTTTGATTTTATAGTTTACTCTACTGTCTCCACTAGATTCTAAGTCAGTGATAAAAAAATTAATTAGTTCTGATTGATTAATTACCTTGTAACCGCAGTTTGCAGTTAATAGTCCAAGAAGTAAAATAAAAAGGAATTTTATTTTCATTATTTAGCAATTATGTAATTAATAATTTTATTTCTCACAAATATTTTCTTTTTAACTTCTCCATTTTCAAGATATTTCTTTGCTTTCGAGTCTTTTAAAATAATCTTATCTACATCTTCTTCAGTAAGATCTTTTTTAATTGATATAATATCCCTTGTTTTACCATTAACTTGCACTGCTAATTTTATTTCTTCAAGGTTATTCTTCTCTATTTTTGGCCAACTGTTTGTATCTTTACAATTTAATAATTCCAAACATTCATACGCGAGATGAGGTGTGAATGGGATCATTAATTTCATAATTTTTTGAATATTTTTCCTAAATAATTCATTACCAATTTCATTATCTAAATTGTCTCTCATATATTTGTAAACTTCATAAAAATGTGCAATTGTAACATTAAATCTAAAATTGTTAATTGAGCTATCAATTTTACTTCCAAAATTATTTACTCTTGAAAGAAATTTTTTTTCAAAGCTAGAACTACCTTTTCTTTCATCTCTTATAGAAATTAAATAGTTTAAATTCCAAATTTTTTGTAAAAATTTATTTGCGGAAGCTACACCTGTGTTAGACCACTGAATATCTTTTTCGGGTGGGCTATCTGATAATATAAATAATCTGACTGCATCAGCCCCGTATTGTTTAATCATTGTCTCAGGATCTATAGTATTCTTTTTAGACTTTGACATAGACTCAACTGGCCCGATTTTTACTGAGCTTTTATCAGTTTTTTTAACCGCTGATGAAACATTAATTTTTTCGATTTCTTCTGGATACAGCCAATTACCTTTTTGGTCTTTATAAGTTTCGTGGCAAACCATCCCTTGAGTAAATAAGTTCTTAAATGGTTCTGATATATCTATATTTGAGTCACATTTGTTTAATGCTTTAGAGAAAAAGCGAGAATATAAAAGGTGAAGAATAGCATGCTCAACTCCTCCAATATATTGGTCTACAGGCATCCAGTAATTTATTTTGTCAGGATCAAATGGTGAAATTTTGTGTTGTGGCGAGCAAAATCTCAAAAAATACCAAGAGGAGTCAACAAAAGTATCTAGTGTATCGGTTTCTCGTATCGCTTTTTTTCCGGTAGATTTTTGTTTTGTTAATTTCCACGTTGGATGAGACTCCAAGGGATTTCCTTTTGAATTAAGATCAATATCATCAGGTAATTCAACTGGTAATTCATCTTTTTCTACAGGAACAATTTCACCATTTTCAAGGTAGATCATTGGAATAGGGCAACCCCAATAACGTTGTCTTGATACTCCCCAGTCTTTAAGTCTAAATAAGGTTTTTCTTTTACCTAAATTTCTAGATTCAATTTCACTAATTATTTTTTCTTTAGCAGCACTGACTTCTAAGTCATTTAAAAAATCAGAATTAATTATTTTTCCATTACCGGTGTATGCTTCTTTTAATTTATTTTTATCTTGATCTTTTCCAGCAGATACTACTCTGATAATATCTAAATTATATTTAGTCGCAAAATCAAAGTCCCTTTGATCGTGAGCTGGACACCCGAAAATAGCTCCATTTCCATAATCCATAAGAACAAAGTTTGCAAAATAAACAGGAAGTTTTTTATCTAAGAAAGGATGTTTTACAAAAACACCTGTTTCATAGCCAATTTTTTCAGCATTAGCTAATGCCTCTTCAGTCGTACCTGTTTTATCGCATTTTAGCTTAAATTTTTTGAAATTAGGGTCTGCAACAAAATCTTTATTCAAAGGATGGTCCACAGAAAGCGCAATAAAACTAGCGCCAAAGATCGTGTCAGGTCTAGTTGTAAATATAGTAATATTATTTTGTTGGTTTAAAATTTCAAATTTTATTTCGCACCCATAAGATTTTCCTATCCAGTTTTGTTGCATTAACTTAACTTTTTCAGGCCATCCATCTAATTGATTTAAATCTTTTAGAAGCTCATTTGAAAATTTTGTAATATTAAAAAACCACTGAGATAGTTTCTTCCTTTCAACAGTGGCATTTGATCTCCAGCCTTTACCATTTATAACTTGTTCGTTAGCTAAAACAGTTCTCTCAACTGGGTCCCAGTTTACATAGGTTTCTTTACGTGAAACAAAACCTTTCTTATAAAAATCTATGAAGATGGATTGTTGATGTTTATAATATTCTTTATCACAAGTAGATATTTCTAAGTTCCAATCTATAGATAAACCCAACAATTTAAGCTGAGATTTCATTGTTTCAATATTATTTTCTGTCCATTCTTTAGGATGTAAATTATTTAATTTTGAAGCATTTTCAGCAGGTAAACCAAATGCGTCCCATCCCATTGGGTGTAAAACATTATATCCATTAAGATATTTGTATCGAGCAATTACATCCCCAATGGTATAATTTCTGACGTGTCCCATATGAATGCGCCCAGAAGGATAAGGAAACATTTCTAAGCAATAAAATTTCTTCCCTTGTATCCTACTAAGATTGGTTTTTGAAAATTTTTTCTGCCATTTTTTTTCAATTACTTGAAAGTTAAACCTTTCCATTTATAAATTATTTCTTTTTCTTGTCTGCTTTTTTAAGAAGTGCAGCTTTTCTTAAAATAGTTGAATGAAGTTCCTCGTTTATTTTGTTTTTCTCTAAGATAGAAATTTTACAATCAAGTGAGGCAGAACAGTTTTTTTTATGTATAATTACTTTTAAACTGTCAGCTCTAATTTCGTTTGATAAAAATCTTAATGAGATCTTAATTGAGCTATTGGCGCTTGAAGCATCCGAATACCAATCTGTAACAATAATTCCACCAGAGTAGTCTACTACTGAAAGAGGTAAGAAATCTAGAGTTTCTAAAGATGCACGCCACATTGGGTTTGAGGAACTAAATTCATAAGTAGTTCCACCTCTTCTTAAGTCTCCAATAGAAACACCTCTGCCTTCTTCTATGTTCTTTCTTGCTCTATCTTCTCCTTTAACAGGAACATCACGAGCGGGAGCATACTTAAAGCCACCACAAGAGTTTAAAGTAAACAATATGACAACAAAGAGAGTAATTATTTTGGAAATGTGCATAAAAACATATTTTATAATCTATGATGGATATATTTCTAGTTAATATTCAAATATTCCAATAAATTTGGGCCTTTTTTAGTGTTGTATTTATATCACAAAACGAAAAAATAAAGCAAATTTAAGCTAAAAATGGGAAAAAAAAGGTGAAATTGTAATATTTTGCTCAAGTTAATTTAAATTAAATTAATCATTTAAAAACAACAAAGGATAAATATGAAAAATGTAATGAAATATATGTTAGTTGCATTAACTGCTTTATCTTTTTCTGTAGCAAACGCTGGTGAATTATCAGTAACTGGTGCTGCTAAAGCTTCTTACGTAGTCACATCAAGTGATGGTAGTGCAGCTTCTCAAGAAAAAGGAAAAGGTTTAGGTGTTGCTAACGAATTTACTTTATCAGCTTCTGGTGAGTTGGATAACGGTATGTCTTGGAATTATGCCACAGACATAGACGGTGCAACTGTACAAGATGATGGTAAATTAACACTTACAACTGACATAGGTACACTAGGTGTATTTATTTCTGAAGGTGGTTTAGAGTCAGTTAACGCTGCATCACAATCAGTAATATCAAGACCTTCTGACACATCTTTAGATGAAAATATGTTAGATAATTTTAATACAGGTGGAATGAATACACTTCAATACCACTCTCCAGCTGATATGTTACCTTTCGGTGCAACAGTGAAGATAGCTTACGCTCCTTCATCAGGTTCAGCTGCAGCGGCTAACAACAGCTACAAAGCTGGTGGTGCTACAAACGTAGGAACGTTTACAGCAGCAACGAACAGCGGTTCATCTGCTGATCCGTTTGCGCAAACAGCTGCTATGGGTACATCTGCAACACACTACAGAATCGACGCTTCACCAATTGATGGTTTAAAAGTCGGTGCTGACTATTTAGAATATAGCGGCGTAGAAGGTGCTACAGATCAAGGTCCAGAATCAGGTGCATATTACTTAACATACGCATTTGGTCCAGCGACTATTGGTTACTCAAAAGGTTACCTTGCAACAGCATTAGGTGATGGTACAGACGTACTAGAGTCAATTGAAGCAACTAAAATGTCAATTGCGGTTAACGTAAATGACAACTTCTCAGTTTCTTTCGAAGATGAGGAGTCAGACCCAACATTGCAAACTAGCTCAACAGAAACATTCGCAGTAGAATCTTCTGGTATACAAGCTGCTTACACAATGGGTGGAATGACACTTGCAGTAGCAATTAACTCACACGAAAATGTTGAATATACAGAGAACAACGACGTTGAAGAAACTGTATTTTCAGTAGCTATGGCGTTTTAATTAACGTTTAGTTAAATTTAAAAAAGCCGGTTGATAATTTCAGCCGGCTTTTTTTTTATTTCTGATAAAAGAGCAAAGCCATTACAACTAACCATCTGAAGTTTATTCAAATTCTTCATTTGTATTCCACCTAATGGAATCAAATTCACTTTAAATCTAAGTGTATATCTATTAAATTTTATAACATCTAAATACGGAGATTTTAAAGCGTAACCTACTAAAAATAATTTAGAGAGTAATATATAGCTACATTTCTGTTTAATCTTAGAGATTATTTCAAAGTGATTGTGTGCAGAACCTATTATTTTAAAATTAGAATGTCTTAAATTTAAGTATTTGAGATCCTTGTTATAAGAAGATAGATACAACCCATCTGATTTTGTCTTAAATGATAATTTTACATTGTTAGCAATAAAAAATTCTATAAGTTTTAATTTACAAAGTCTTCTAAAATTGATGAGTTTACTAATACTTTCTTTACTTTCAAGGTTCCTATAAATAATAACAAATTTATTTTTCTTTTTTATATTACTTAAGTCAATATCTTTGGTATTTTCAATAATAAAAAAATACTTTTTTTTGCGAGCAAACATATGAATACAATAATAGAAAGATTTGAAAAAATAAAATCTAATATTAAATTGTTAAATCCATTAAAACCAGTTAATATCATTGCGGTTAGTAAGACCTTTTCATTAGCCCACATCCAACCATTAATAGATTATGGTCATATTCATTTTGGAGAAAATAAAGTTCAAGAGGCTTCATCAAAATGGTTAGCGACTAAAAAAAAATTACCTAATTTAAGATTACATATGGTTGGTAAACTTCAAAGTAATAAAGCAAAAAATGCAATCGAAACTTTCGACTATATTCACTCATTGGACAATCAAAAACTTGCTGATGTTTTATCAAAAAACGAAAAGAATCTTAATAAAAACTTAAATTACTTTATTCAAGTAAATATAGGAAATGAAATACAAAAATCTGGAATCCCTATCAACGAATTAGATGGTTTTTATAGTTACTGCACTAAAGAAAAAAATTTAAATATAATAGGATTAATGGTTCTGCCACCTAATGATAAAAACTCAATAAAGTATTTTAAATCTCTTAATGAGCTTAGCTCTTCATTGGAATTGCGAGATTTAAGTATGGGGATGTCTGCGGATTATAATGATGCTGTAACTTGTGGAGCAACCTATTTAAGAATTGGTAGTCTAATTTTCGGTAATAGAAGTTAAAATATTTTTACTTTTGTATTGCTTTTAATTTCACTGACTAATTTTTTTAACTGTGTTTTTTTTATTGCAACACATCCCTCTGTCGATTTGAAGTTTTCTTTAGCTATATGAATAAATATTGCGCTACCTTTATTTTTCTTAATTGGACTCATATTATAGTCGAGAACAAGAACGATGTCGTAAATTCTATCATTTCTAAAAAGCTTTTCGTAATTAAATTTAAAAGGTAATTTGATTAATTTATTATAGCTTTTTGAATTTGGGTCATTACACCAACCCATATTTTTTTTTATTATTAGTTTCTTCTTTTTAGTCTTCAGATTTTTAACTCTATCTTTTCGATATAAAATAAACCTAATTTTATATAGACCTTTGGGTGTAATTAAGTCACCTTCTTTCTTTTTAGTTCCAATTCCTCTTTTACCTAAGGCACATTTTATTCTATAGTCATTGAAGTATAATTTTTTATTTTTAATTAAAATATGCATCAATTAAATGTTTTATTTTTTGGTCCAAATACCTTTTTTAATACACTAATAGAACTTAAATCCTATTTAAAGTTTAATTTAGAGAAAGGAGATATAAACCACGAACTAAATTCATTAAAAAAATTTGATATTTTATTCATCCACGATGAGATATTAACTGATAAAAAATACAAAAATATAATAAGCATTGCTGATACATTAAAGGTTTTAGCAACTAATAAAATTAAAAGTGATAATAAATTCACAGGATACGTTAAACTTCCAACCACTCTAAATGAGATAAACTCGGTTATAGAAAACTCAATAGCAAAAAAGATATTTAACAAAAACTCTTCAATTAAAATTAAAGATTATATTTTAGATAAAAATGCTAAAAAATTATCAAAAAATAAAACATTTATCATTTTGACAGAAAAAGAAGTTCAATTATTGGAACTTTTTTTAAAAAATTCAAAGTCAATCTCAAAAAATGACATATTAACTCAAGTTTGGCATTATTCTTCCGACGCAGATACACATACTGTAGAGACACATATTTATAGGTTAAGAAAAAAAATAAATGATAAATTTTCTGATAATGATTTTATTCTTAATAATAAAAATGGATATTTCTTATGAAAAAAAGAAATAAAATTGCATTTGATTTATTTACAAAAAAATATCGCAAGAGAGTCATTAAACCAAAGAAAGGAAAGGGAAGTTTTAAAAGAAGAAAAAAATAGTCTAACTAATTCTTGCCCCAATAATTTGAATAATTTTTGAGGACATTTCAGTGCCTTTCTCAAGACTTTTATATATATTTTGACCATTAATAAATCCGTGTAAGAAACCTCCAGCAAAAAGATCACCTGCTCCTGTTAAATCTAAAATTTTAAGATTTTTTTTTGCACTACATTCTATTACTTCATTATTGTCTATTGCCAAAGCTCCTTTGCTTCCTCGAGTTACAACTATTAATTTTCCAACCCGTTTTGAAAATTCAATTACATCTTCAATTTTTTTAGTATTAATTAAAGACATTATTTCTTGTTCATTTGCAAAAGTAATGTCTAATTTATTTTTTACTAATTCTAAAAAATGGGTTTTGTGTCTCTCTACACAAAATAAGTCTGAAAGCGACATAGCCACTTTATTTGAATTTTTAATTGCTTTATCAAATGCTTTTCTTGGTTCACCTTCGTCCCACAAATATCCTTCCAGAAATAAAAGTTCACTATTTTTAATCACAATAACATCAATGTCATTCTCGCTAATTTTACCAGCAGTGCCTAAAAAAGTTACCATTGTTCTTTCGGAGTCCGGAGTGATTAGAATTAAGCACGTGCCTGTGGGAATTAACTCTTTTTTTTTGGTATAAAAAAATTTAACATTCTCCTTTTTTAAACCATCTTCGTATTTCTTACCTAAATCGTCATTGTTAATTTTTCCAATAAAACCTACTTTATTGCCTAATTGAGATAATCCTACAATTGAATTTGCAACTGAACCACCAGATATTGTATTTTCAATTTTTAAACTGGAAAGCAGTTTCTGAAATTCATTTTGATCTACAAGCTTCATAGTGCTTTTTGTTAAAGAATTATTTTGCAGGAAACTTTCATCAACTTTACAGATGACGTCAATTATTGCGTTTCCTATTCCGATTATTTGCATTTATTTACTAAGCTTTTTTGGTTTTAATTGGCTTTTTTCTATTTGGATAACAGCTTTTGCAGATTTTACAAGTAATTCCAAAGCAGTCTCTAGCCTTACAATATTCACGTCCATACCAGATAATTTGTAAATGCAGTTTATTCCAAAACTTTTTAGGAAATATATCTTTTAGATCTTTTTCAGTTTGAACAACATTTTTACCATTTGTAAGCCCCCATCTTTGAGCTAATCGGTGTATGTGTGTATCAACAGGAAAAGCAGGTTGACCAAATCCTTGTGACATCACTACGCTTGCTGTTTTATGTCCAACACCAGGTAACTGTTCGAGTTCCTCGTATGTGTTTGGAACCTTACCCTTATGCTTTTGAATTAATGTTTTAGATAAATAAAAAATACTTTTTGCTTTAATACGAAAAATTCCTATTCTTTTAATTAAACTTTCAATTTTTTTTCTCCCTAACTTCACAAAATGTTCTGGCTTATTATATTTAGGATAAATATTTTTTGTAACATTATTTACATTTACATCAGTACATTGAGCAGAGAGTAAAACTGATATTAAAAGAGTAAATGTATTTTCATAATTGAGTGGAATAGGAACTTTAGGGTAAGTTTTATTTAAAATTTTAATTATAATTTTAGATTTTTTCTTTTTATTCACTTAAAATTTAAAAGATCTCTCATTGAATATAGGCCAGATTTCTTTCCTAATAACCATTTTGCAGCAACAAGCGCACCCTCTGAATAAAGAGCTCTATCAAAAGACTCGTGATTTAATGTTATAACTTCTTTACCACTTGAAAAAGTAACTTCGTGTTCTCCTATTACTTGACCTTTTCTGATTGAATTAAAATTAATTTTATTACCAAAAGGAAATTTTTTTTTATTTAAATATTTTTTACCAATTAAACTATATAAGTTTTTATTTTTACCACTTGCAATTCCCTCTGCTAACATTAATGCTGTGCCAGAAGGATGATCTTTTTTATGTTTATGATGAACTTCATACACTTTGCTCAAAAAATTTCTGTCAAGAGATTTTGATTCTATTTCTGTGAGATGCATTAAAAGATTTACTCCTAAACTCATATTTCCGGCTTTTAGGATAGGGATTTTTTTAGAAAATTTTTCTATTAAATACTCCTCTTTTTTACTAAAACCAGTTGTTCCGATGACCACTTTTTTCTTTTGTTTAGATGCAATTCTGAGAATTTCTAAAGTGCACTTTGGAACAGTGAAATCGATAATTACATTAGCCCTTTTAAAAGCAAAACTTGAATTCAACTGAGGTAAAATTCCTAAAATTTTTTTATTTATTTTTTTATTTTCCGTAAGAGAAACAACCTTGAATGATTTATTTCTATAAGCTGACTTGATGAGCTGTTGTCCCATTCTACCCATACATCCAGAAATAGCTAAATTAATTTTTTTCATTATCTAATCAAGTAAATGACTACAATAATAATAAGTATGATTATAGTCCAGATAGATAAGTTGCTTAAGAATTGTTTTAACTTATTATTCGTGGATAAAAACCCTGGCAAGATTAAAGCCATTACAGCAATTAGAAATATCGCAGACATTATTTGATCTGTTTCCATTTATATTATGTCTTTTTCCAAAATTTCTTAGCTTTTTCAAAAAAACTTTTTATCACTGGATCTGGCTTATTTGTCTCAATTTCATTGAATTCTTCTAATATCTCTTTTTGTCTTTTAGATAGAGATGTTGGAACTTGAGTTACAACCCTAATATAAAGGTCTCCTAAAATACTTCTTCTGAGAATCGGCATGCCTTTCCCCTTTAATCTAAACTGCTTTCCGTGCTGAGTTCCTGCTGGTATTTTTATTTTAGATTTACCACCATCTATCGATGGCACTTCAACAGAGGTGCCTAAGGCAGCATCAGAAAAGGAAATTGGAAGCTCATAATATAAATTTTCATCTGATCTTTTAAAGATATTGTGATTGTCTATTGATATAAATAAATATAAATCTCCACTAGAACCACCTTTCAATCCAGCTTCACCTTTACCAGACAACCTTATTCTCGTTCCATCGTCTACACCTTTTGGAATTTTTACTGTCACATTCTCGTTAGCCTGCACCTTTCCATTTCCACTACAACTATTGCAAGGTGTTCCGATCATTTCTCCATAACCGCTACACTGTGGGCAGGTTTGTTGAACTGTAAAAAAACCTTGGTTAGTTCTAACCTTGCCTCTCCCAGAACAATAATCACATCTTACAGGTTTAGAGCCTTTAGCAGCTCCACTACAACTGCATAATCTACAAGATTTATATGTTGTATATCTTACATTTTTTTCAGTGCCTCTATAAGCTTCTTCTAAACTGATGCTAACATCGTATCTTAAATCGTTTCCTCTATTACTTGTTCGTCTAGATGAACCCCCTCCAAAGTCGCTAAAAAAATCTTCAAATATGTCAGAAAAGGAGGAGCTATCAAAACCTCCGAAACCTTGAAAACCTCCACCACTTCCCCCTTCAAAAGCTGCGTGGCCAAACTGATCATAATTAGCTTTTCTTTTATCGTCAGATAGAATGTGATAAGCCTCGCTTGCCTCCTTAAATTTATCTTCTGAAGCTTTGTCTCCTTTATTTTTGTCTGGGTGGTATTTTAAAGCTAATTTTCTGTAAGCTTTTTTGATATCATCTTTTGAAGCACCTTTTGGGATACCTAAGACATCATAACAATCTCTTTTAGCCACAGGACGTCTCCTTATTTTTTATCTT
>MDTA01160175.1_pt1 | contig 14018 bp, 10 predicted proteins | sample 811151 | NCBI WGS metagenome assembly MDTA01 (sample SAMN05326648, study PRJNA326480) | marine metagenome | isolation source: seawater | place: Indian Ocean: South | collected 2010 | reverse complement strand
TCTTCTGTCTCAGCAGTCCCATCCCAATGAGCATAAATAAATCCACCTTGTTTTAAGCGTTCTTTAAACTCATCAAATGTGTTTACTGTAAAGGTGTTTTCTTCTCTAAAATTTTCTGCTTTAATATATAAATTTTCCTGAATTTTATCCAATAAATTAACTACCTTATTACCAATGTTAGAGATATGATAAATTTCCTTTTCCATAGTATCTCTTCTAGCAATTTCGATTGTATCATTTTCTAAATCCCTATTTCCGAGAGATAACCTTAAAGGAACTCCTTTTAATTCATATTCAGCAAATTTCCATCCTGGCTTATGTGTTTCTCTATCATCAAACTTAACAGAAACTCCTAATCCTTCTAACTCTTTTTTAACCTTTAATGCAACATCAGAAACAGCCTTTAATTGTTTATCTCCTTTGTATATTGGAACGATAACAACCTGATAAGGTGCTAATTTTGGAGGAAGAACTAATCCAGCATCATCTGAATGAGTCATAATTAACGCCCCCATTAGCCTAGTAGAAACTCCCCATGATGTAGCCCAAACATATTCTTTTTTTCCTTCTTTTGTTGCAAACTTCACATCAAATGCTTTTGCAAAATTCTGACCTAAAAAGTGTGAGGTACCAGCCTGTAATGCTTTACCATCTTGCATTAATGCTTCTATAGAATAGGTTTCTAACGCTCCCGCAAATCTTTCACTCTTCGTTTTAGTTCCAATAATTACTGGTATTGCCATAAAGTCTTTAGCAAATTTTGCATAAATATTTACCATTTGTTTTGTTTCCTCTATAGCTTCTTCTTTTGTTGCATGTGCAGTATGCCCTTCTTGCCACAAGAATTCCGCAGTACGTAAAAATAATCTAGTCCTCATCTCCCATCTGACAACATTTGCCCACTGATTTACTAAAATTGGTAAATCTCTATAAGATTGTATCCATTTTCTATAGGCGTCCCAAATGATAGTTTCTGAAGTAGGTCGAACGATTAATTCTTCCTCTAATTTTGCTGCAGGATCAACTATAACTCCATTACCATCAGGATCATTTTTTAATCTATAATGTGTAACTACAGCACATTCTTTCGCAAATCCATCTACATGACTCGCTTCCTTACTAAAATAAGATTTTGGAATAAAAAGAGGAAAATATGCATTCTCATGTCCTGTTTCCTTAAACATCCTATCTAACTCCGCTTGCATCTTTTCCCATATTGCAAAACCATAAGGTTTTACTACCATACATCCTCTTACTCCAGAATTTTCAGCTAAATCTGCATTCTGAACAAGATCGTTATACCATTGAGAGTAATCTTTTTCTCTAGATGTTAACTTTTTTGCCATTTTTAATATAAAATATTGTAATTTTATCCCAAAATTCTCGTTTAGATAGAAATGGGAGAGCAAATTTAATAAATTAAACTATCTTTGTTTACTTTAGTCAAACTAAAAAATAAAAATATGAAAACTAAAATTTCTTATCTAATTATTTTATTATTCTCAATTAGTTCTTGCACAACAAGTTATTATAGCAATAATTATTATGATCCAAATTATTTAACTTCAGATGAGTTTATTGTTACAACATCTGCTAAAGAAAACAATAATGATGTTAATGTGATGGAAGAAGATTATGAAGAATTAGAAATATTAAAAAAAGATACTTTTACATATGATGAAGGAACAACTATAATAAACAATTATTACGATAATGATTCTCCGTACAACTTCTATTACTCTTCAAGAATAAGACGTTTCCATAGACCATACTATAGTTATGATTATTATGGAAATTATTATACTAATAGTTATTGGTACTCAGGAAATCCATACCATTACGGAAACAGCATTTATAATAGTTATGGGTGGAGTTCTCCTTATTATTACGGAGGATATGGGTATTATGATCCTTTTTATGATTATTACTCTTTTTACTACACTCCTTATTACTATGCAGGGTATTATAACTATCATCATCACGGAAATTATCATGGATGGAACCATACTCATACAACTAATTCCACAGATTATGTGTTTGGACACAGAGGGAGTTTTTCATCAAGAAATAGAAACCTGACAGCCAAGCCAAATTATAATAATGGTATTAATAATATAACTAATTCTTCCTCATCTAATAAACCAAACAATAGTTCTGTAATAAAAAATAATTCTAATAATATCGTTAAATCAAATATTAATAGATATAACTCTACAATAAAAACTAATTATAACAACATTAAAACGAAACATAATACGAATAACTCTGTAAATAAACCCAATACAGGAAACACAATAGGCAAAAAAAATACTACAAAAAGTTATTCTAATAAAAATACAACTAAGACTAATAGAAGTTACTCTAATAAAAGTAAAACAAAGACTAATAGAAGTTATAACAATCCTAATCGATCTACTCCAAATAAAAGTTACAATAACTCTAGATCAAGAAACAACTCATCATTAGGAGGTAGAGGTTCCGGAGGAAACAGAAGTGTAAAACCAAGAAGATAAAAAAATGAAAAAAAATTTACTCCTATTTATAATATTTGTATTAGCTACTCAATTATATTCACAAAACGAAATTGATGCATTAAGATATTCTCAACAAAACATTTTTGGAACAGCAAAATTTAATTCAATGGGGGGTAGTTTTGGTAGTCTAGGAGGAGATTTTAGCACCTTAAGTTATAACCCTGCTGGAATTGGACTTTACCAAAATTCAGAGTTGACCTTTACACCAAGTTTTTCTACGACGGAAGTAAATAGTTCATTGAATGGAAACACGTTCTATAATAATCAGTTTGGAATTAATATCAATAATTTTGGATTTATAGCTACTGGAATAAATAAAGACGATCAATGGAAAAGAATCAATTTAGGATTTGGATGGAATCAACTTGCAAATTATGATAGTGGTTTTTTTACTGTTACTAAAAATTCTCATTCTTCATTGGCAGAATTAATCTTGGAACAAGCACAGGGTAAAACAATAGATAATTTGGATTATTGGGGCGCAGAACCGGCTTTTTGGAGTGACTTAATAGACTTAGAAAATAATTTTGTAGACACAGCTACAGGATGGTATGCATTTGACAATGGAAATTATATATCCAACGCAAACCCTAATGTTGAAAAAACTCAAAGTAAACAAGTGAATTCAGTTGGAGAAATGGGGGAATATGTATTTTCTTTAGGGACATCATATGAAGAAAAAGTTTATTTCGGAGCAACAATTGGAGTACCTTCAATACAGTATTCAGAAAATTCTAGTTATACAGAAAGTGATTTTGCAGACACGAGTCAAGATTTAAGTAGTTTTGTTTATGAAGAAGGTTTATTAGCTCATGGTAGCGGAATAAATCTAAAAATTGGAGCGATTGTTAGGATTGCTGAAAATACAAAACTAGGGGGAGCGATTCATAGTCCTTCATATATTTCTATGGAGGAAAACTATAACACTTCAATTACTACTAATTGGAAAAATGGAGATAATATTACAGAAAACTCACCTATCGGATATTTCACATATCAAATTACAACTCCATGGAAAGTAATAGCTAGCTTCTCTTCAGTAATAAATAATCAATTTTTAGTAAATGCTGAGGTAGAGAAAACCGATTATAGTTTTACTCAGCTTTACTCTGATAGATATCAATTCACGGATGAAAATAATACAATTAAAAACCTATATGGAGAAGCAATAAATATTAGGTTAGGAGCGGAAGCTAATTTCAATCCTTTTAAACTAAGAGCTGGATACGCACTATATGGATCTCCATATAAGAATAATCCTGAATTTGAGACGGAAAATTATAGCGCTGGAGCAGGAGTTGACCTTGGATCATCTTTCCTAGACTTTAGTTACACTATCTCTAAGAATTCATCAGAATATAGTTTGTATAATCCCGAAACAGAAACTAGTGCATTACTTAATAGTGAAAGACATTATTTACTGTTTACACTAGGTTTCAGATATTAAGTCAATAAAAAAGTAATCTCTCGATTACTTTTTTTATATAAATATTTTTAAAATTATTTTTCTGAAAGAATATTAGAATCTACCAATATTCTTCCACAATGTTCACAAACAATTACCTTTTTGTGAAGTTTAATGTCTAATTGTCTTTGAGGAGGAATCTTATTAAAACATCCTCCACAAGCATCTCTATCTACAGAAACTAGGGCTAATCCATTTCTAACACTATTTCTAATCCTATTATAAGAAGATAGTAATCTATCATCTATTTTCTTCTTAGCTAATTCTGATTTTTTCATTAACTCCCTCTCTTCATTTTCTGTTTCTGAAGTAATTTCTAAAAGTTCTGATTTCTTAGACTCTAAATCCTCTTTATTTTCTGTTAAAGTTTCAGTTAATGAGGCAATAACCTCATCTTTCATAACTATTTTCGCTTTAAACTCATTGATTCGTTTCTCAGAAAGCTCCATATCTAACTCTTGAAACTCAACCTCTTTAGTTAAAGATGTAAATTCTCTATTATTTTTAATATTGTTTAACTGAGTTTTATATCTTTCAATTAGCTCCGTAGAATTTTTAATTGATTCTTTTTTAAATTTTATATCATCTTTCAAAGAAAGTTTCTCTTGCTCAAACTTCTCTAATTTTGATTCTATCCTTACAATCTCATCTTCTAGATCTTGTATCTCTACAGGCAATTCTCCTCTTACAATTCTTAATTTATCAATCTCTGAATCTACACATTGTAAATCATAAAGTGCTTTTAATTTTTCTTCAACTGATACGCTAATTGTTTTTTTCGCCATTTTACAGGTAATTAATTGGGTTTGTATTCACTTTTGATAATCGGATTGCAAACTTACTAAAATTATTGATAAGCAGGTCATAAATTAAATCCTTTGTAAATTGTTCACTTTCATAGTGTCCAATATCAGCAATTATTATATCGTCTTCCGCATTAAAGAACTCATGATATTTAAAATCAGAACTTATAAAAACATCTGATTGTACCGATTTAGCTTTATTTAACAAAAAACTACCACTTCCCCCACAAATCGCCACACGCTTGATAGTGTCTTTTACTATTGTAGTATATCTAATACAATCTGTTTTCATTACAGATTTTAATTTATTAAGAAACTCTATTGACGAAATCTCATTATCTAACTCTCCAACAATTCCAGAACCAACCTCATGAAAAATATTTTCTAATTTATATATTTGGTAAGAAACTTCCTCATAAGGATGAGTTTTCTTCATCTCATTTATTAAAGAAGTTTCAATATATTTTGGAAAAACAAGTTCTATCTTAACCTCCTCAACTCTTTCTTGAACTCCAATTTCTCCGATAGTTGGGATTGATTTATCTAACGGAAGAAAGCTTCCCTCACCATAAGTTTGAAAAGAACAGTTCTTATAATTACCAATTTTTCCAGCTCCAACATTAAATAAGGACTCTTTCAACTCTTCAGCGTATTTTTTAGGAACATGCACTACGAGTTTTCTTAATAAATCTCTCTTTGGTGATAAAATTTCTTGATTCTGTAAATCTAATAAATCAGCAATTTTACTGTTCACTCCTCCAATAACATTATCTAGGTTTGTATGAATCGCATAAATTGCAATATCATTTTTAATCGCTTTAACTAAAGCTCTTTCTACATGATTTTTTTCGGTTAATTTCATGATCCCAGAAAAAATAATGGGATGATGTGCAATAATTAAATTACATCCATTTTCAATAGCCTCATCTACAACCTCTTCAGTACTATCTAAACACACGAGTGCAGATGTAACTTCATTCTCTTTATTTCCAAGAATTAGACCTGAATTATCATAACTCTCTTGATAATTTAGCGGAGCTATTTTTTCTAAAAATTGAATAATTTCTTTAATTTTCATTTTCCAAATATACAAATAGTTAAGATATGACTATCTTTGCTATATGAGATTTTTACTTCTTCCATTGTATTTAGTTTACGGATTAATTATATCAATTCGCAATATATTATTTGATTGGAAAATATTAAAATCAAAAAAATACGATTTACCTATAATTTGTGTAGGAAATATCAGTGTTGGAGGTACAGGAAAAACACCTCATATTGAATATCTAATAAATTTACTTTCTGAGAAAAATATAACTATTTTAAGTAGAGGATACGGAAGAGTCTCCAAAGATGAAAAATTAGTTACAATAGATTCAAATTATCTAGATGTAGGTGATGAACCTTTACAAATAAAACAGAAGTTCCCTCAAACTAACGTTATTGTTTCTAAGAATAGAAGAAGAGGAATGGAAGAAATATTAAAGAAACATCCAAGTACAGATATAGTATTAATGGATGATGGGTTTCAACACAGATGGGTTGAGAAGGGTTTGAATATTATTTTAAACAACTACTCTAGACCTATTTATTCTGATTATTTAATGCCAATTGGAAGGTTAAGAGAATCTATATCTTCCATTAAAAGAGCAAATATTATAATAACAACTAAGTGTCCAAATATTAATGAAAAGGAAAAAAAATATATCACAAAAAAACTTAATTTATCAAATAAACAAAAAATATATTTTTCTTCTATAAAATATGGTAAATGTAGAGAGATTTTCTCAAATAAAATATTTGATAATTTAAATGGTTACAATATACTTTTGATTAGTAGTATTGCAAATGCAGAAGATTTAAAAAAATTTTTAAAAAGTAATCAAAATTTAGTCACTCATCTTTCTTTTAGGGATCATCATAAATACTCTAATTCAGATATTGAAGATATCTTAATAAAATTTAACTCTTTTAATTCTGACAAAAATCTTATCTTGACCACCGAAAAAGATAAAGTAAAACTCGTCAATTTTAAAGATAATTTCAAAGGAAATAAAATCTATTTTATTCCTATAGAAATTAACATTCAAGATTCCGAGAAGTTTAATAATGAAATAATACAATATGTTACAAAACATAAAAGAAAGTGTTAACTTTATAAAAGACGAAACTAATTTTCAAGCTGAGATTGGTATCATTTTAGGAACAGGACTGGGTGGATTAGTTTCTGAAATTGAAATAATGCATTCAATACTGTACAAAGATATACCTCATTTTCCTCTTTCAACTGTAGAGGGACACTCAGGTCGGCTAATTTTAGGTAAACTAGGTGGGAAGAAAGTTGTCGCGATGCAAGGAAGATTTCATTTTTACGAAGGATACCCAATACAAAAGATTACTTTTCCAGTCCGAGTAATGAAATTCTTAGGCATTAAAAATCTAATAGTATCTAATGCGAGTGGTGGTGTAAATCCAAATTTTGAAATCGGAGATTTAATGATTTTAGAAGATCATATTTGTCTTATTCCAAATCCTTTAATTGGAAAAAATCTAGATGATTTAGGACCGAGATTTCCTGATATGAGCGAACCCTATGATAAAAAACTAATTAAACTTGCACAGGATATTGCTCATGAAAAAAATATTCATTTGAAAAAAGGAGTATACGTGGCTCTTTCGGGACCTACTCTTGAAACTCCTGCAGAATATAAATACATGAGAATAATTGGTGGAGATACTGTTGGTATGTCTACAGCACCAGAGGTAATTGTTGCAAGACATATGAATATCCCTTGTTTTGCAATGTCGGTGATAACAGATTTAGGAGTTCCAGGAAAAATTAAGAAAGTAACACATGAAGAAATACAAAAAATTTCTGAACATGCAGAACCAAAGTTAACAATAATAATAAAAAATTTAATTTCAAAAATATAAATATGAAACACTTGCTTCTTACTTTAAATATTTGCATTTATAGTACATTTTCTTTTTCTCAAATAAATGCCAATCTATTGTTTCAATGGGATGATCCATCTTTGATAGGATCTAGTATGTATGACAATACATATAATGAATGTTGGGGATTTAAAATAAATGATCATGAAATTGCAGTAATAGGATCTACTGCTGGAACTCACTTTTTTGATGTTACGGACCCTCAAAATAGTACAGAGGTAGCATTTGTTCCTGGTGCATATACAGGTGCTGGTGTTATACATAGAGATTATCATGATTATAATGGATATTTGTACGCAGTTTGTGATGAAGGAAACTCAAGTACACTGCAAATTATTGATGTTTCAAATTTACCAAATAGCGTTACAACAGTTTATGATTCAGATTCATTATTTCAAAAGTCTCATAATATTTTTATTGATACCGCTACTGCCAAACTATATGCTTGCGCTGTAAAACATGTAAATCCCACAAGTTACACAGCAATGGATATATATTCTTTATCAAATCCTACTCTACCAAATTTGATTTACACCTATGATGAAGTAGGACATGTACATGATGCATATGTCAGAAATGATACCGCTTATTTAAATTGTGGTAACGATGGTTTCAAAATAATAGATTTCACTTATCTTGACATTCCAGGTGGAATGGCTCCAATAGAATTGGCTTCATTAACCACTTATCATGATGCAGGTTATAATCATTCTGGATGGCTTTCAGATAATGGTAAATTTTATGTAATGATGGATGAAAATCATGGATATGATGTAAAAATATTAGATGTTTCTGATTTCAATAACATTACTGAGATTTCTATTTTTAACTCTGGAACAAATCCTCAGTGCATGGCACATAATGGAATTATAAAAGGAAATTTATTATACATATCCTACTATCATGATGGTTTAAGAATTTTTGATATTTCAGATCCATATAATCCTAATCAGATTATTTATTACGACACGTATACTCCAGCTTCATACAACTCATATAAAGGAGCTTGGGGGGTATATCCATATTTACCTTCAGGAAATATAATTGTTTCAGATATGCAAACAGGTTTATATGTTTTAGATTGCTCAACAACTACAGACATTGTTGATTATCAATCATCTATTTCTTCTATTTATCCAAATCCTGTTTTTTCAAGTTTCAAAGTAAATAACTCTGCTAAAAGAATTGAAATAACTGATATTTCTGGGAGAAAAATTAAAGAAGAAAGTTTATTATCAGGCAAAAGAATTTACAGAAACAATATTTCTAATGGTTTGTATATTTATCGCCTTTTTAATGAAGAGAATAAAGAAATTAAAAAAGGGAAAATTATCTTTCAATAAATGAGAATATCTGAAAAATATGAGGCTATAATCGGTCTTGAAGTTCATGCTCAACTTTTAACAAACACTAAGGCATATTCTTCTGACGAGAATATTTATGGAGCTACTCCTAATACTAAAACATGTCCTGTAACATTGGGACACCCTGGGACACTTCCTGTATCTAACACAAAAGTTATTGAATATGCAGTAAAAATGGGAATTGCTATTGGAGCTGAGATTAGAGAAAGAAATGAATATGCTAGAAAAAATTATTTCTATGCTGATTTACCAAAAGGATATCAAATTACACAAGACACTACCCCAATTTGTAATGGAGGACATATTGAAATAAAAGACAAAGAAGGAAAAGAAAAGAAGATAAGAATTACACGAATACATATGGAAGAGGATGCTGGAAAGAGTATACATGATTTAGATCCATTTCATACACTTATTGACTTAAACAGAGCTGGTGTTCCTCTAATTGAAATTGTAACAGAACCTGATATAAGATGTTCAGAAGAAGCCTACAATTACATTCAAGAAGTAAGAAAATTAGTACGATATATTGGGATATGTGATGGAAATATGGAAGAAGGAAGTTTAAGATGTGACGCAAATGTTTCTGTAAGAATTAAAGGGAAAAAAGGATTTGGAACAAAGGTTGAGGTTAAAAATATGAATTCTAGTTCAAATGTAAAGAAAGCAATTGAATATGAAATAAATAGACAAATAAACATCTTGGAAAAAAAAGAGGAAGTAGTTCATGAAACAAGAAGTTTTAATGCAACAAATGGAAGCACAATCTCTATGAGACACAAGGAAGAAGCTAATGACTATAGATATTTCCCTGAACCAGATTTACAACCTGTGATAATTACTCAAGACTACATAGAAAAAATTAAGAAATCTTTACCTCTTTTGCCTAAACAATTATTTTTAAAATTTACAAAAGAATTTAATTTATCTGAGTATGATACAAATATATTGATTGAAGAAAAGGAAATTGCCTTATACTTTTTGGATGTTGTTAAATACAATAAAAATTATAAATCTGTAGCAAACATAGTGATTGGACCTATCAAAGCTTATTTAAATGAATATGCATTAAACATTAAAGAATTTAACATATCTCCAGAAAGAATTTCTGATTTAATAAAGTTAATTGAGGATGGAAAAGTTAGTAACTCAGTTGCAACTTCAAAAATATTTCCAGAAATGATTCATACAGATTTATCAGCTGAACAAATCGCTACAAATAATAATTGGATCCAAGACTCCAATACAGATCACTTATCAGAATTTGTACAACAAGCTATATCTAAATACCCTGATAAAGTTGAAGAGTATAAATCTGGAAAAAAGGGACTTATTGGATTATTTATGGGAGAAGTAATGAAATTATCTAAAGGAAAAGCAGATCCTAAATTAGCAAATCAATTAGTAAGAAAAGAACTAGAAAAATAATATAAGTGAAGAAAAAGAAAATTTATTTTGCATCAGACTTTCACTTAGGATATCATATCGCTGATTCTATTTCAAGAGAAAAGAAAATTGTTTCGTGGTTAGATTATATTAAAAAAGATGCAAAATCTGTATACTTAATTGGTGATATATTTGATTTTTGGTTTGAATACAAAAATGTAGTTCCTAAAGGTTTTGTTAGATTTTTAGGAAAAATAGCTGAACTTACTGATTCTGGAATTGGAGTACATATAGTAGTTGGAAATCATGACTTATGGATGAAAGATTACCTAATAAAAGAATGTGGGGTAAAAATTCATCATGAACCAATAACAATAAAAGAAGACAATAAAACTATTTTTATAGGTCATGGAGATGGATTAGGACCTGGAGAAAAATCTTTTAAAATCATTAAGAAGATTTTTAAAAATAGAATTTGTCAATGGTTATTTGCAAGAATACACCCAAACACAGCTTTAACGATAGCCCATTTCTGGTCAAAAAATAGCAGAGAAAAGGGTGAGACACCAAATTATTTGGGGAAAGAAAAAGAATTTCTTGAACAATTTTGCATAAACCATCAGGAAAATAATTCTGAAATTAACTTTTATGTGTTAGGACATAGACACCTTCCTATGGAGATAGATATAAATAAAAGTTGTCGATATATAAACACTGGAGATTGGTTAGATCATTATTCTTTTGCAGTATTTGAAAAAGAAAACATCTCATTAAAATATTATTAAATAAAAAAACTCAATGATCATTGAGTTTTTTTATTAATCTAAATCTATAATCTTACTGAACAACAATCTTTGTTGTTTCCATTACTTTTCCATCTTCTAAAATAGAAATAAAATAAACTCCTTCTTCTATATCTTCAAGACTTAGATCGAAAGAGTGGAATCCTTTTTGTAAACTTTTATTTAGAATATTTTTTACTTCAGAACCTAGTACATTATACATTTTAACATCTATATTTCCTTCTTTTGAAGTCTCAAACATTACAAAAGATTTATCATAATGAGTTGATGGATTTGGATAAACAGACAAACCAAATCTGTTTTCGGAAGTAGGTTTAATTAATAAGTCTGCTTCCTCTCCAATTCTAATATTATCTATGTATAATCTATTTGTCAATGACAATGAAGTATATTCAAATCTAAATCTAACATTTTCTGATTTTAAATCATTTGAACCAATTCTATCATACATCACCGTATCATTCCAAATCATATTAACATCTGGGATAAAGTCTTGAGAATAGTAGCCTGCCGATGCAACCTCTTCTGCAGATATTGTCGCTAACTCTTTCCAAACACCACATTCCTTAGAATAAGAAACTATTAACTCATTTCTAGGAAATGAATTCACTGCAGCTCCAATAAAATCAAAAGAAATTGCAGGTTCAGAAAGATCTGATAAATTATATGCCTGTGTTTCGAAAATTATAGAGTTTGCTGAAGTTAATTTCTTTCCATCCATCATTATGGAATAATTTCCATCTGAAGAAGCCTTTGATGTAGTATCCCAATTTGGATTAGCAGAAATATTGAAGTTCCAATCCGATACTAATTCATTATCTAGAACATGGAAATCATCCTCTAAACCTGAAGTCTCAAAACTATATTTATAAGAATCATTTGTATTAGTAGCCGAAACAGGAAGTATAGTGATAAAGTTTTCTTTTGTTACAGTAGTATTACATGTAGATTCATAGTGAGCCAAATAATATGTTTCCTCGTACTCTCCTCTGTAAAATAATGTATCAAGGGTTACACTATAATTACTATCATCTAAATGAAGTGTAATATTTGTTGCATTAACAGCATTTAATTCTTCTAATGTGCCTTCTAATATTTTAGTTTCAGTTATTGTTTCTAAACTGGTGTAGCCTGGTTTTACATCATCGATTGAGAGTGATTTAGAAGTAACATCATCTATATAAACTAAAGTTAAAGATACATCATATGTTCCGGCAGCATCATATGTATGTTGTGGGCTATTTGTAGTAGTGGTAGTATTTCCATCTCCCCAATCCCAAGTTAACGATGAAATATTCGTAAAAATATTTTTATTTCCTTTTAATACATTTAATTCTCCTAAACAATTTGTATTGTTACCATAATTTTCGATGAAATCAGGTTTCTTATTACATGATTCTCCTTCATAGCCATCAGTTGTTCCTGTTTTTTCTAGATTTTCTTGAGACCATAAATATCTTCTGTATGGATAATTAAGGTCATCCCCTTCTAACGTTTGATTTACGATTTCCATTTGACCATCTGTAAACATGGAAGTTACTTGATCAGGAGAATAATCCATGTAGTTAACAAACATTTCTCCAGCAGGATTTATAGAATCCGCAACACAAACATTCAAATTATGAGGGAAATCTGAAAGTTGAACACCCCAATTTTCTTCCTTAGCGGGTGGTGTGTCAGCAACGCCATCATCACCACACAATGCGTCACCCCAAGTATGTCTTAATCCTAACCAGTGTCCAACTTCATGAGTAAGTGTGTGTCCATCTTTAAACTCACTAGCTAATAAAACAACACCGTCTGTTGACATAGCGCCGGACCAAGGAAATTGAGCATATCCAAGTAGGGTATTACCATCAGAACTTGGTAAAGATCTAACTACCCATATATTGAAATATTGATAACTATTCCAATAACTTAAAGATTTTACAATGTCTCTAGGGGATGGCACATCTGTTAATTCAGAATGAATTCTAACAATACCATTTGTTGGTTCTTCGGGACAAGTATCACAATCTTTAGGGGCTAATTTAGCTAATCTAAACTCTACATTAGCACTCCCAGCTACTGCCGCAAAAACTTCTGGAGTAGTTAACATGTTGTCCGCCTGTCTATTAATATTCTTGTTCAACTGATCAATAGCGTAATTAACATCAGCATCTGTGACATTTTCATTACCAAAATCATGAATAATATGAACGACAACAGGAATTATTTTTCGTTCTCCTGCATTTTCTTTTTCATTGAGATTATTAGTAAGGTGTTCACAATCCTTTTTCAGTTTATTATTTTTATCTTCAAGAGAATTGTAAAATTCAGGATATTTTTTCATCTCATCTTGTAAATACCCATCATAAGTACCACAATTATGTTGAGCAAATGCTAGATTAGAAAATAAAAAAATAGATAGGAAAATTGGTAAAATTATTTTTTTCATTAGTAACGTTTAGTGTTTTAATTTAGTGATAACAAATATAGTGCTTTCTCTGTTAAAATTAACCTCAGAAATAAAAAATTAAAAAAAAAAATTAAACAAGATGTTTTTCTGCGTGGTAAGAAGAACGTACTAACGGACCACTTTCTACCACTCTAAATCCTAGTGAAAGACCTATTTCTTTAAATTTTTTGAATCTCTCGGGGTTAACATACTCAACAACTGGAATGTGTTTTTTCGTTGGTTGTAAATATTGACCAATAGTCATAAT
>MDTA01121267.1_pt1 | contig 14020 bp, 13 predicted proteins | sample 811151 | NCBI WGS metagenome assembly MDTA01 (sample SAMN05326648, study PRJNA326480) | marine metagenome | isolation source: seawater | place: Indian Ocean: South | collected 2010 | reverse complement strand
TCTCCAATATTCAGAAGCAGCAGCAACACCACTTCCAGGTTTTACATTGATACCTGAATCAATCATTGCCATTTCAGCTCCATTAATAAAGGCTGAAGCTTGAAGCTCATTTAAATCACCAAGGTGACCTATTCTAAATACTTTGCCAGCTACTTCAGTTAGCCCAGCCCCAAGTGAAAGATGATATTTATTAAAAGCTGTAGAAAGCACTTTTTTAGCATCTTTATCTTCAGGTACAACTATTGCCGATACAGTATCTGAATACCAATATGGGTCTTTTGCACACAATTTTAATTCCCAGCCCTCTAAAACTGCCTTTCTTACTCCTTCAGCAATCCTGTGATGTCTTTTAAAGACATTTTCAAGACCTTCCTCAAAAATCATATTACAAGACTCTTGCAATGCCCTCAGCATCGGTATCTGTGGAGTATAAGGAAAATATCCATCTTTATTGGTTGCAATTTGATCTTCCCAAGAATAATAACATCTCTTAAGCTGAGCTTTCTTATGAGCATCTAGTGCTTTTTCACTAACACACATAATTGCCATTCCAGATGGTAACATAAATCCTTTTTGAGAGCCAGATATTGCACAATCAACACCCCACTCATCCATCCTAAAATCAATTGAAGCTATAGAACTTACACCATCAACAAACAGAAGTGCAGGATGATTAGCGGCATCCATGGCTTTTCTTATATCCTCAACATGTGAGGTCACACCCGTAGCAGTTTCATTTTGGGTAACACATACAACTTTAATTTTGTGTTCAGTGTCATTTTTGAGAGTTTTTTCTACTTCTTCTGGCGGCGTTCCTGTTCCCCATTCTCTTTCAACGATTTCAGCGTCTAATCCCAGTCTTTTAAACATGTCTGCCCATAAATGACTAAATTGTCCGTATCTATAAATTAAAACTTTTTCATTAGGTGACATAGTATTGATAATTGCCGATTCCCAGGCACCTGTACCTGATCCTGGAAATAAAAAAACTGTACCTGATTCAGATTTAAAAACTTTTTTTACATCTTTGTATAAAGGTATAGTTAAATTTGGGATCTCTGGATTTCTTTGGTCCTCTGAAGAGATGTGCATAGCATTTAGTATTCTTTCAGGAATATTAGTAGGACCTGGAATTGCTATATTGAATCTACCTGGGTGTGTTCTTGACATTATAATCTCCTAATTTGTGTGACATATCTTTTTTTAATCTTATAATTTTCAAAAATCAAGTTCATTATGATTTTATTGACTTAACCATTTTGCAACTTCGTCAGCAAAATATGTGAAAATAATATCCGCTCCTGATCTCTTAATACAAGTTAGGCTCTCTAAAACACAATTCTCAAAATTTATAAGATTATTATCAGCAGCATTTTTTATTAGACAATATTCACCGCTTACTTGGAATGCTGCTAAGGGTACCAAGCAATTTTCTTTTATATCTTTAATAATATCCAAATAATAACCAGCTGGTTTCACCATAATAATATCAGCTCCTTCATTGATATCCTCTAAAGACTCCTTTATAGCTTCTCTGCTATTTCTGAAGTCAATTTGGTATGAATTTTTTTTTGAATCTCCAAGATTTTTTTTACTTCCTAATACATCTCGAAACGGGGTATAAAAATTAGAACAAAACTTCGAACTGTAAGATAATATCAAAGTGTCGTTGAACATCTTGGCTTCCAGATTTTCTCTAATATGCTTTACTCTTCCATCCATCATGTCACTTGGAGCCACTATACTGCAACCTGCTTCTGCAAAATTAGTAGCCATCTTTGATAAAATTTCAAGTGTATGATCGTTTTTTATTCTTCCATCTGCATCAATAATTCCATCGTGACCACTTAATGTGTATGCATCAAGTGCAACATCACAAATGGTAGTTAATTCTGGAAACTCTTTATTTATAGCTTTTAATGCCCTGCAAATTAAATTATTTTCATTAAAACTTTCATCGGCTGTAGACGATTTTTTTTCTTCTAAAACCTTTGGAAATAAGGCTACTGTATTTACTCCATATCCCACTAGTTGATTTATTTGTTTTAATAGTTCATCGATTGAATAACGTTTAAGAGTAACTGATTCATTTGTTTGTGATTTATCATCATCCTCTCTCACAAAATAGGGCATTACGAGATCATTTGTGCCAAGGTTGGTTTCAGAAATAATATCTCTTATATTGTCACTTGTTCGCAATCTTCTTCCCCTATGATAGGGAAAACCTCTGCTGTTAAATCTCTTCATTTAGACTTTATCAAGTGCCTGCTCTAAATCTCCAATTATATCATCGATATGCTCTATTCCAATAGATAGCCTTATATAACCAGGGGTTACCCCAGAGGATAACTTTTCGTCATCAGATAATTGAGAATGAGTTGTAGACGCCGGATGAATTGCTAATGATCTTGCATCACCAATGTTTGCAACGTGGTATAGAAGTTTTAAGTTATCAATAAACTTTCTTCCAGCATTTTCACCGTCTTTTAATTCAAAACCTAAAAGTGCTCCTGCTCCTCCTGTCATATATTTTTTGCATCTATCTTTATGGACACCTGACATCAAGTTTGGATATATAACTTTTTGAATTTTTTTATGAGAAGAGAGATATTTTGATACCTTATCAGCATTTTCACAATGTCTTTGCATTCTTAATGGAAGTGTTTCAAGACCTTGAATAAATGTGAAAGCATTGAAAGGGCTCATGCATGATCCATAATCTCTAAGGAGAATAACCCTTGCTCTTAATATATAAGCAATTGGTCCAAGGGGCTTGGCTGCTTGAGACCAGACCGCTCCGTGATAACTAGGATCAGGGGAATTAAGCATTGGAAATCTATCTCCAGCAGATTCCCAATCGAAATTTCCTCCGTCAATAACCAGTCCACCAATTGAAAGTCCATGGCCACCTATATATTTTGTAGTTTAATAAATAACAATGTTTGCCCCATGTGAGATAGGTTTGCATATATAAGGAGCAGCAGTGTTATCCATAATTAAAGGTACTTTATGCTTTTTTCCTATTTGTGATACTTCGTTAATTGGGAAAACGTTTAGTTTTGGATTTGGAAGAGTTTCTGCATAAATACATCGAGTTTTTTCGTCAATAGCATTTTCAAATTGTTCAGGTTTAGTTGGATCCACAAATCTGCATTCAATTCCCATTTCTTTAAGAGTATTAGAAAAGAGATTCCATGTGCCACCATAAAGATCGGTTGAGCTTACAAAATTATCTCCAGAATGACATATATTTTGAATAGAAAAAGCAGAGGCTGCTTGTCCAGAACTAACTGCCATTGCTGCAACCCCTCCATCTAACTTTGACATTCTCTCTTCGAGAACTGCACATGTTGGATTCATTATTCTGGTGTAAATATTTCCTAATTCTTGTAATGAAAATAATTTGGCCGCGTGATCTGTATTGTTAAATTGATATGATGTGGTTTGGTAGATTGGCACAGCAACTGAAGTAGTTGTTTCGTCTCTTCTATGACCTGCATGTAAAACTATTGTTTCTTCTTTCATGAATCTTCTTTAAAATGTTGTTAATAATATAATATAATAAACTGTGGAAAGATTAATATCAAATAATAAAAATCCTTTTAGAAAATTAGAAAATTTTGACTACAGCCTTAAGAGCCAGCCAAATAAAAGTGGCTTTATCAGGTATAAAGGAAAAAATTTGTTTAACCTTGCTAGTAATGACTATTTGGGTCTGTCTTTTGATAAGGAATTAATTAATGAATCAACAAAATGGACAAAAAGATATGGGTCCAGCCTTTCATCTTCAAGATTAATTACAGGGAATTTAGACAAAATAAATCATATTGAGCAACTACTAAGTAATTATGTCAAGCATGATAAATCTATCATTATTGGTAACGGTTTTTTACTAAACGCAACTCTTATTCCAACTATAACTGGCAATTCCCCAGGAAAGAGAAATAAATTTTTTATTTTTTCAGATAAATTTAATCATGCCAGCATAAATTATGGTTGTATGTTATCTCGTCAAAAATGCTTCAGATATAATCATTTAGATCTTAATCATCTCGAGAGCCTTTTAAAAAAAATACCTACTAATGTTCCTAAAATAATAATATCAGAAACTTTATTTAGTATGGATGGCGATTTTCTAAACATAAATGAAATTAGAATGATAGCAAAGAAATATAACTGTATTCTTTATCTTGACGAAGCCCATGCCATAGGCGTTTATGGAAAAATCGGGTTTGGTGTGGCTGCAGATAATAAAAAAATTGAAAATGAAATTATAGTAGGTACTTTTAGCAAGGCTTTAGGCAGTTATGGATCATTTGTTTCATGTTCAAAAAAATTTTATAATGTGATTGTGAATAATTGCAGTGGATTGATTTATTCTACGGCATTGCCGCCTCCTGTGCTTGGTTCAATATATGCAAGTGTTAAAAAAATTCCAAAAAAGTCAGTATCTAGAAGAAAAATTAAAGAAAATTGTGAATTAGTTCTTAAATGCTTAAAAAAGCTATCCTTCAATACTGGTAGTTCAAATTCTCATATAATTCCAATTATTTTTGATAATTATAATAAATGCAAAAAACTTTGTGACTTTTTTCTGGATAGAGGTTTTTATGTCAAAAGCATTAGGTATCCTACAGTTCCAATGGGAAAGGAAAGAATCAGGCTATCTCTCACAGCTAATATGAATAAAAAGATTCTTAATAATTTTTTGAAAATAGTTAAGGAATTTAGAATAAAATGAAGTTAGATTTTTATTTTATTCATGGATGGGGATTTGACAAGTCGTTCTGGAGTCCAGTATGTAAGAAAATTGAAGAGAATCAGCTGTCTAGAATTACAAGAATTATTGATCTAGGATTTCTTTCAGAGAAAAAAAAACTAAATTATAATCTTCAACAAATTGATTCAAAAAGTATATTTATAGTTCATTCTTTTGGTCTTAATTGGTTTTTAAAGAAGCAGATTAAATGTGGTGCTCTTATAAATTTTTTTGGTGTGCCAAATTTTTTAAAACTTCAAAATAATCCCATTACTACTGAAAAGAAAGTAAGGCAAATGATTGAAAATTTTTCAACAGAACCTTCAGTTGTCCTAAAAAATTTCTATAGAAAATGCAACGTGTTTTATAACCAAAAAAAAGAGATCAATATTGATCAATGCATAAAATCATTAAAAGAATTAAAAAATGAAGACCTAACTGATAGATTTAATAGTCTTAATTGTAAAGTTTTTTCAATTTTTTCAACTCATGATAATATCCTTAACCTTAATAAAAATTATATAAATTCAATAAAAAATAAAAATCATGATATAAGCTTTGTGGAAGATTTAGAACATGGATTCCCAACAAATAATCCAGAATTATGTTACAAAATGATTAAAGAACTTTTGACAAAGTTGAATTATGAAAGCCTTTAAACAACAAGTAGAAATATCTTTTGATAAGGGTTGTCTGAACTATGATTCCTATTCAAAACTTCAAAAGGATGTATTAAATGAATTGCTTTATTTTTTTTTTGATGAACTTGGATACAATAAGACAGAAAAATCATTGCTAGAATTAGGTTCTGGAACTGGAGAAAGTTTTAAAATGTTATCAAAAAAAATTTTCTTTAAAAAAATTCATTTAATTGATATTTCAAGAAAAATGATTGAGAAATCAAAATTAAAAATATTGGATAAAAGAGTTAGTTTTGATCAAAGAGACTTTGATAGTTTTAATAATTTTGAAGACTTCGATTTTATTTTCTCAAATATGTCAATTCATTGGTCAAAAGATATTTTAAAATTATTTAGAAAAATTGTTGAAAGAATAAAAAAAAATGCTTTTCTAGTAATTTCGTTTCCTAACTCTAAATGTTTTAATAATTTAGAAAACTATCAAAGAAAATATTTAAACAATTTTCCTGATGCAAGAGATCTTATCAAAACATTGGATAATAGAAAATTTTTGTTTAAGCATAAAGAAAAAGTTCATAAACAGAAATTTGAAAATTTTTTTTATTTTCTAAAAAATTTAAAATTAATAGGTGCTAATGTAAGTAATAAATATACCAAAAATTCTATTGGAATTTTTGGTATAAGAAGAGATAAAAAAAGAATTAATGTTTGTTTTAATATTAGCTATTTATTTTTAAAAAAAATAAGAAATTAATGATTAACGGTTTTTTCATTTCAGGAACAGATACAAATGTTGGTAAAACAATTATTTCTTCAATTCTTGTAAACAAATTTAACGCAATTTATTACAAACCAATACAATGTGGACTTGATGAGAATGGTCACACAGATTCAGAAACAGTTAGAAAAAATTGTAATAAGGCTACTATTTGGAAAGAAACGTATTTCTTTAAAAACCCTTTAAGCCCTAATATCGCTGCGAGGAAAGAAGGAAAAATAGTAAAAATGAGTGAATTCAAAAAAATAAAACTTTCAAACTCAGAAAAAAAGATAATAATTGAAGGTGCAGGTGGCCTCAGCGTTCCACTAAATAACCAAAAATTGGTTGTTGATTTAATAAAGTTTTTTAATTTACCTCTTATTTTGGTTTGCAAAACATGTCTTGGAACAATAAATCACACTCTTCTTTCGATTTCTTTATTAAAGCAAAAAAAAATCAATCTTCATGGGTTGATTTTTGTAGGGGATCAAAAAAAAGAAACTCAAGAAACAATAAAAAAATTTGGTGAAAAAATTTATGAAAACAAGGTTAACATTTTGTGTAGAATCCCATATAAAAAAAAAATTAACAAATCTGTTATAAATCAGATGAAAAATCTTATTAAAATATGACCGATAAAGTTTTAAAAAAAGATAGAAAATATCTTTGGCATCCTTTTACTCAATCAAAAACTTCTGACGATCCAATTGTTATTCATTCTGCTAAAGGTGAAAAACTATTTGATACAAAAGGAAATGAATACATAGATCTAATTTCATCATGGTGGATCAATACTCATGGTCACTGTAGAGATGAAATGATTGCTTCTGTTTCTAATCAATCAAAGAAACTTGAACAGGTTCTTTTTGCAGGTTTTACTCATGAACCTGCTGTTGATTTAGCTGAAAAACTTATTCAAATTACTCCTAAAAGTTTAAGAAGAGTATTTTATTCTGACAATGGTTCGACGTCTGTTGAAATTGCCATGAAGGTGGCGATTCAGTATTGGTTCAATAAGGGAAAAAAAAAAAAATAAATTTGTAGCATTAAAAGGTGGGTATCATGGTGATACATTTGGAGCAATGTCTGTTGGAAGAACTTCTGGATTTTATGAGCCTTTCAAGCATATGCTCAATGAAAATCTTTTTGTTTCTTTTCCTGAAGTTTGGAGAGGTAATAATCAACTGCAACAAAATGAAAAAAAAGCAATTGACCAAGCGATTAGAATTATTAAAGAAGATAAAGATCAGATTGCTGCAGTTATTTTAGAACCATTGGTTCAGGGTGCGGTTGGAATGAAAATGTGCAGAAAAGAATTTTTAACTAAGCTTGTTAAAATTTTTAAAGAGTCTGGGATAATTGTAATTTTTGATGAAGTTATGACTGGATTTGGAAGAACTGGAAAAATGTTTGCTGCAGATTTTTTAGATGAGGAGCCAGATATAATGTGTTTAGCAAAATCTCTCACCGGAGGTTTTATTCCCCTAGCTGCAACTATTTTCAGTGAAAAAATTCATAAACAATTTGTAGACCTCGATTTCAAAAAAACTTTTCTTCATGGTCACACTTTCTCAGCTAATCCTGTTGCTTGCTCGGTGGCTTTAAGTTCACTTAATTTATTTGAAAAAGATGATAGTTTTAAAAAAATTAAATTGATTAACCAAATTCATTCGGATTTTCTTTTTGAACTATCTAAAAATCCAAAAATATCCAGAATTAGAATGATTGGCAGCATTGCTGCATTCGATTATAATAAAATTTCAAATGTTTACGGTTCCTCAGATAGTTTGTATTTAAAACAAAAGTTTTTAGAAAATGGATTGTTGCTTAGACCTATCGGTAATACAATTTATTTGATGCCACCATATTGTATTAAAGAAAAAAATTTAAAAAAATCTTACGAAAAATTAATTGAAATTTTGCAGTAATTTTTTTTTCGTTTAAAATTATGTAATGTTTAATAATCTTGATCAAAAAATAGAATTATACTTTAAACCAGTTTCAGATTATATAACAAGTATTGTATTTGGGAGTTTTTCTTTTTATGAAACACAAATACCATTTATCGTTCTCTGGTTGGTTTTTGCTAGTATATATTTTTCTTTTTATTTCAAATTTTTAAATGTTTTTTTTTTCAAAAGAGCAATAAAAGTTGCTTTTGGAAAGTATGATAACCCTAATCATCCTGGTGAAGTAACTCACTTTCAATCATTTACAGCTGCAATGTCAGGCACCATTGGACTTGGAAATATAGCGGGTGTTGCTGTTGCTATTTCTATAGGTGGTCCTGGAGCTATGCTATGGATGATTTTGACAGCTTTTTTTGGGATGACTTTGAAATTTGTTGAAGTAAGTTTAGGTCATAAATATCGTGTCATTCACTCGGATGGAACTGTTTCTGGCGGTGCAATAAGGTATTTATCAGATGGTCTTGGTGAGCTTGGTTATTTAAAATTAGGAAAATTTTTAGCTGTTTTTTTTGCTATTTGTTGTATAGGAGGGTCATTTGGTGGGGGAAACATGTTTCAGGCCAACCAGGCCTTCCAGCAAATTGTTGAAGCAACCGGTTCTTATAATAGCCCACTTTATGACAAGGGATGGTTGGGTGGATTAATTTTTGCCATTTTTGTTGGATTTATAATTATTGGTGGAATAAAATCTATAGGTAAGGTTACAGAAAAACTTGTTCCTATAATGGGTTTTGTCTACGTTCTTTCATGTTTATACATTATAATTTCAAATATCAATTTATTACCAGAGACAATAGGAAAAGTTTTCTCTAGTGCTTTTAACTTTGACGCCTCCGTGGGAGGTTTGTTAGGATCACTAATTGCAGGAGTAAAACGAGCTGTTTTTTCGAATGAATCGGGTATTGGTTCAGCTCCTATTGCTTATGCTGCAGCAAAAAGTAATAATCATCTGAATACTGGTTTTATGTCGCTTCTTTCTCCAGTTGTTGACACAATAATTGTTTGTTCAATGACAGCTCTAGTAATTATTATAACTGGTGTATATGAGGATGGTAATGGTATCCAGGGTGTTGAACTAACCTCAAGAGCCTTTGAATCTGTTTTTGCTTGGTTTCCAACTATCTTGGCAATAGCAATTACACTCTTTGCAATATCAACTTTAATTACTTGGTCTTATTATGGTCTTAGGTGTTGGACGTATTTATTTGGTATTGGACTGTTAAGCAAATATTCCTTTAAATTAATTTTTTTAAGTTTTACAGTTATAGGTTCATCAATGAATCTGGAAAGTGTAATTAATTTTTCTGATTCAATGATTTTTGCAATGTCAATTCCCAATATAATTGGATTATATTTTCTTTCTTCTCAATTAAAAAATGATATAAAAAAATTATAGGAATTTTAAGTGTCAAAAATTTTAATAGCCAATGATCACGCAGGGTTTCAATTGAAACAGATTTTGTTAACAAAGTTTGAAAATAAATTAGAATTTTTAGATTTGGGAACATTTTCAGAAGAATCGGTAGACTATCCAGATTATGCGAAGAAGTTATCCAAAGAAATCTCATCTGGAAAATTTGAAAAAGGATTATTAATTTGTGGGTCAGGAATTGGGATGTCAATGGTTGCCAATAGATTTGAAAATGTGCGAGCAGCTTTATGTATGAGTCATAAAATGGCTAGGTTGGCTAGAGAACATAATAATGCTAATATTTTAGTTTTGGGATCAAGGTTGATTTCTGAAGAAGAAGCTATTAAATGTTTATTAGTATTTTTAGAAACTAAGTTTGAAGGTGAACGTCATCAAACTAGACTTGATAAGTTTAATTTAGTAGAATAATAATTCAATGGAGGCAATATGACAGCACAAGTTTTTTTCGAAAGTAGTCTAACACAAACAGATCCTGCAGTTTTAGATGCAATAAAGAACGAATATCACAGACAAAACGATCAAATAGAACTAATCGCATCTGAAAACATTGTATCAAAGGCGGTTCTCGAAGCCCAGGGCACAATCCTAACTAATAAATATGCAGAAGGTTATTCTGGAAAAAGATATTATGGAGGTTGTGAACATGTTGATGTTGTGGAAGATATATGCATAGAGAGAATAAAGAAACTTTTTAATGCTGGATTTGCTAACGTCCAAGTTCATTCAGGTTCTCAAGCCAACCAAGCTGTTTTCTTAGCATTATTAAAGCCAGGGGATACTATTATGGGCATGTCATTAGCCGCAGGAGGACATCTCACACACGGAGCACCTCCAAACGAATCTGGTAAATGGTTCAATGCTGTACAATATGGTGTTAAAAAAGAGTCCGCTTTAATTGATTATGAAGAAGTTGAACATCTAGCTGTTGAAAATAAACCTAAACTTATAATTGCAGGAGGTTCATCTTATCCTAGAATTATTGACTTTAAGAAATTCAAAGAGATAGCTGATAAAGTTGGAGCTCTTTTCTTGGTTGACATGGCTCATTTTGCAGGTTTAGTGGCAACCGGAATTTATCCCAATCCTCTTGAATATGCAGACGTTGTGACGTCAACCACACATAAAACTCTAAGAGGTCCAAGAGGAGGAATCATACTAACCAATAACGAAAGTCATGCAAAAAAAATTAATTCTGCTGTTTTTCCTGGTCTTCAAGGAGGGCCTTTAATGCACGTTATCTGTGCAAAAGCTGTGGCTTTCGGTGAGGCTCTTCAACCTGAATTTAAAAACTATATTAACTCGGTTGTTGAAAATGCGAAAATTTTATCAGATGTTATGCTGGATAGAGGTTTGGAAGTTGTTTCTGGAGGAACAGATACTCATCTAGTACTTGTTGATTTAAGACCAAAAAAAATAACAGGTAAAGCTGCTGAAAGATCACTAGAAAATGCAGGAATTACATGTAATAAAAATGGTGTGCCTTTTGATCCTGAAAGCCCTTTCGTTACCTCTGGAATAAGATTAGGAACTCCTGCTGGAACCAGTAGAGGTTTTAGTGCGAATGAGTTTAAAATTGTAGGCAACTTAATCGGAGACGTTTTAGACGGATTGTCCTCTAACCCTGATGATAATTCAAAGGTTGAAATTGAAGTTAAGGCAAAAGTGAAAGCTTTATGTGAAAAATTTCCAATTTACAGTGCAGCTATATAATTAAGTTAAGCGTTGTTGCAAAATAAATTATATGCTTGCTGTGGGGAAGGTATTTTATGAAATGTCCATTTTGTGGCCATGAAGAGACGCAAGTAAAAGACTCTAGACCATCAGAAGATAATAGTTCTATCCGAAGAAGAAGACAATGCCCCGCTTGTGCTGCAAGATTCACAACTTTTGAGAGAGTGCAATTAAGAGAATTGATGGTTATAAAAAAAGACGAGTCTAGGACTGTTTTTGATCGAGAAAAGCTTGTTAGATCGATAAACATTTCATGTAGGAAAAGACCTGTAAAAGCAGAACAAATCGAGCTAATTACAAATAGCATTCAAAGAAGACTTGAAAGTTCTGGAGAAACAGAGATTCCTACAAAGGTGGTTGGTGAACTTGTTATGGATGCTTTAAAAGAACTTGATAGAGTGGCCTACTTAAGATTTGCTTCAGTTTACAAAGATTTTCAGGAAACAGATGACTTCAGAAAATTTATTGATAAAAATTTAAATCTTAAAAATGAATAGGGCGTGAAACCAGAAAAAAAATATATAGCAGTTGCATTATTTTTATTAAGAAAAATCATAGGTAGAACATTTCCAAACCCTCCGGTAGTTTCCTTGGTTGTTGAGTCAGACAAAAAACAAAAAAACAGCAAAATCATTAATTTTGGATATACAAATTTTGGAGGAAGACCTCATGCAGAAGCTGAGGCACTTAAAGGAATAAATTATAAAATTAATTGTCAGTACACACTATATTCGACTTTGGAACCATGTTGCCATGAAGGAAGGGAGGAATCTTGTGTTTCAAAAATTTTGAAATCCAAAATTAATAAGGTTGTTTATTCATTAAAAGACCCAGATAAAAGAGTTAATGGAATGGGAGATTCTTTATTAAAAAGTCAAGGTGTTAAAGTTTTAGGCGGAGTGATGAAAGACGAAACCAAAAAAATTTATGAAGGTTATATATTTAATAGAATGCTTGATAGGCCCAGAGTAACATTGAAAATAGGCTGTTCTTTAGATTCTAAAATAGCATTCAAACCAAATCAAAAAAATAAAATTACAAACAATTTTTCACAAAAAATTGTACATGTCCTTAGGTCAGAATCAGATGCTATACTTGTTGGTGCGAATACAGTAATAATAGATAATCCTAAATTAAATTGTAGAGTTGATGGTTTAAAAAAATTTTCTCCAATGAGAGTTGTTTTATCAAAAAATCCTAATTTTATGATAAACTCTTATATATTTAAAAATTGTTTAAAAAATCCTACTGTTTTAATAACCCAAGAATCAAATTCTAAAAATATTAAAAAATTTTTAAAAAAAAACGTAAAACTTATTATGCTTAAAAAGCAGGAATACAATTTAACAAATATTCTTCATCAGTTAGCTAAATTAAATGTCTTTAATTTATTAGTTGAAGGAGGTGGTGAAATTTTTACATCTTTTATAAATGAAAACTTAGTTGATGAAATAATTATATTCAGGTCAAATTATTTTATAGGCTCAGAAGGAAAAAATATGTTCGAGAAAAAATATCAAACAGAGGATAAATGGAATGACTTTTTGTTGGTGAAAACTCACCAAGTTGGAGATAATTCATTAGAAATTTTAGAAAATAAGAATAAGTATCAAGAAAAGTTGTAGATGTTTACAGGTATAATAAAAAAAATTGGAGATATTAAATCTTGGGACAAAAAAAAGAGAATAATATCAATAAAATCCAACTTTTCCAAACTTATTTCAGGTGAATCTATTTCTTGTTCAGGAGTTTGTTTAACTGTCACGGAATTTGAAAAGGATGTCTTTCATTCTAATTTATCATCAGAGACAATTTCTAAAACAAATTTAAAATATAAAAAGATCGGAGACAAATTGAATTTAGAAAAATCTCTTAAAGTTGGAGATGATCTAAGTGGCCATCTAGTTTTTGGTCATATTGATGGTTTGTCAAAATTAGAAAAAATAAAAAATGATAAAGATTGTTGGATTTTGAGGTTTTCTTTATCAAAAGAATTAATTAAATTTTTAACAGAGAAATGCTCCATTTCGATTGATGGAATTTCATTAACAGTTAATAATTTATATAAAAATACTTTTGAAGTTAGTATTGTTCCGCATACATGGGAGAACACAATTTTGAAATTTTCCAAAGAAGGAGATTTTTTTAATATTGAAATTGATATGCTTTCAAGATACGTTTTTAAGGCTCTAAATAAATGAAAACAAATTTATCACCTATTCCTGAAATTATAAAAGATTTATCTTTAGGAAAAATGGTAGTAATAGTTGATGATGAGAAAAGAGAAAATGAAGGTGACTTAATTTTTTCAGCATCACATGTTTCTGCACAAAAAATCAATTTCATGGCTAAGCACGCTCGAGGGCTTATTTGTTTGGCATTAGATAAAAAGAGGTTTCAGAGATTAGATTTAAAACTTATGACTGATAATAACCTCAGCAGACACAGAACTGCATTTACAGTTTCTATCGAAGCAAAAAAGGGAGTTTCTACAGGGATAAGTGCCAAGGATAGAGCCCATACGGTTAAAGTTGCTGTTTCGCCAAGAACTAAAGCGACTGACCTTGTAAGTCCAGGTCATATTTTCCCACTTCTTGCAAAAGATGGTGGCGTTTTAGAAAGAGCTGGTCACACAGAGGCTGCTGTGGATTTGTCAAGGCTAGCTAATGGAGAATCAAGTCCTTATGGAGTGATATGTGAGATAATGAATGACGACGGATCAATGGC
>MDTA01110936.1_pt1 | contig 14020 bp, 11 predicted proteins | sample 811151 | NCBI WGS metagenome assembly MDTA01 (sample SAMN05326648, study PRJNA326480) | marine metagenome | isolation source: seawater | place: Indian Ocean: South | collected 2010 | reverse complement strand
CCACAATGAAAGGGCACTTTCATTTGCTACAAGTGTTGTAGATCCATCAACTGGATTAATCAATGAAGCATGCTCTATCATGCCAATGTATGTTTTTACTAAGGATCATAAAGCAACTACTATTAGTCACATTATTCATAAAATTGAAGACTATAATGAAAAATTTAAAGAGCTTGAGGATACTATTACATTTAGAGTTTTAATCCAAAGACCTGCCGAAGGTACCGAAATAATTCCTTTTGCTAATTTTACTAATAATACTAATCAACCGATTGAAGATTTAGGAGCTACAAACCCAATAGTATTTACAGATGAAGAATTTACTGATTTTGCATATGAAAATGATTTTAATTCTAGAAACTTATGGGTAACAAATCTTACTAATTATTATCGCAGCATTGATGATTTTGACGAAAATGTTAATTTTAGAGTAAAAGACATTAAAAAATCAGAAGAAGTATTTAAGGATTTGTTTGAGGCTAATCCAGAATACTCTCATATTGTTTTTGAAACAGATGAAATAAAGTACCGACTTGCTAGTGGTACTGTGGGTATTCAGCATGCGACGAATGAGGTTATAGAAAAAGGTGAGCTCCCAATGATGCTAATTGTATATGCCGTTATTATTATTCTAGTATTTTTGACATATTTTGATTGGAGAGCAACAATCTGTTGTACTGTGCCATTGACTTTTGCGACAATGTTAGGATACGCCTTTATGGATATTGCTCAAATTGGGCTAAAAGTTTCTACCTTGCCTGTTATGGTCCTTGCTGTCGGGGTAGGAGTTTACTATGCATTTTATATTTACAATCGACTTAATACTCATTTAAAGAGCGGGCTAGATATGACAGAAGCTTTTGATCAGACATTTAAAAATACAGGTGCGGCTGTAGTTTTCACAGCACTAACCCTTGCAATAGGTGTTTCTACTTGGTCATTCTCAGCATTAAAATTTCAGGCTGATATGGGATCATTATTAACATTTATGTTCTTTATAAACATGATATGTGCAATGACAACTTTGCCAGCACTTGCAGTAATATTAGAGAAGTTATTTCCAAGGAAAAAAAGTTAGCTCTGAGTAAGCTTTAAAAAAACATCTTCGAGCCTTGTTTCTTTTATAGATATGTCTTCAATATCAATATTCGATTCATTAATTGCTTTTAGTAAATCGTTAAATTTTATCTCACTTGGTTTATAGTTTATTTCAAGAGTTTTACCATTAGGATTAAGATCAATATTTAAATTTTTTAGAGAAGATAAATCTATTGTATCTTTATTATTATATACGATTTTAATCTCACGGTTATCAATAAAAGATTTAATTTTTGATGTGCTATCATGTGCAATTAACTTTCCTTCATCTATAATTGCTATCTCATTACATAATTCTTCTGCTTCATGTAGATAGTGAGTTGTTATAATGATAGTCTTACCTTTTGAATTTAATTTTTCAATATTCTTCCAAAGATTAGTTCTTAGTTCTACGTCAACTCCTGCAGTAGGTTCGTCAAGAATAAGAATAGCTGGATCATGAACCATAGCTTTGGCTATTAAAAGTCTTCTTCTCATTCCCCCAGAAAGTGTTCTTGCATACACATGAGCTTTATCTTCAAGAGCAAGCATTTCTAAAATCTCCATTGTTTTGCGATCTTTTTTTGGAACACCATAAAGTCCCGCATGGATCTCCAGCAGCTCAAATGGGGTAAAAAAAGGATCAATATTTAATTCTTGTGGGACTATGCCCATAAGAGATTTTACTTTTTTTAAATTTGACGCATGATCAGTATTTAGGACTTTTATACTGCCATCTGATTTCCTTACTAAATCTGCTAAAATATTAATAAAAGTTGATTTACCTGCACCATTAGGACCTAGCAATCCAAATATAGATCCCGAGGAAATATTGAGAGTGACATTATCTAATGCGAGTATCTCATTATTTGAGCCAGCATTATAAACTTTTGTTAAATTTTTTACTGAAATAGCAATATTATTTTCCATCTGTATTTAGTTATGTTTTACTTATTATAGTTTTTCAATCAGAATTCTTGTATCATCAAGAGAATGGAATCTCCAGACATAAAAAATAAAGAATTGCAAGTTGTCAACTCATCTAATGTTGTATGTGATGGAGGTGGAGGAGCTTTAGGACATCCAAAGGTATATTTAGATATGGGAAAAGAAAAAAATATAATTTGTCCGTATTGTAGCAAATCATTTATTCTTAAAAATAGTAATTGATATAATGTCAAATAAAGATCACTTATTCCTAATTGATGGATCAGGATATATTTTTAGAGCTTATTACGCATTGCCTTCATTATATAGAAAACGAGATAGACTACCTACAGGCGCAGTTAATGGATTCTGTAATATGCTTTACAAGCTCATTGAAGATACTAATAATAAATTTAAACCATCACATATTGCAGTAATTTTTGATAGTGCGAGAAAGACATTTAGAAATGAAATTTATAAAGAGTATAAAGCTAATCGAGGAGATCCTCCAGAAGATCTAATCCCACAATTTAAAATCATAAAAGAATCAGTCGAAGCTTTTGGAATTCAATCTATAGAATTAAAAGGTTTTGAAGCAGATGACATTATTGCAACCTATGCTACTCAGGCCTCAAAAAAAAATTGGAAGGTTTCGATAGTTTCTTCCGATAAAGATCTGATGCAGCTTGTAAGCAAAAATATAAATTTGTTAGATACAATGAAAAATAAGATTATCGGTCCAAATGAAGTTGTTGAAAAGTTTGGGGTTAGTCCCAATAAAGTTATCGATGTTCAAGCTCTTGCAGGGGATACTTCTGATAACATACCAGGTGCTCCAGGTATAGGGATAAAAACTGCAGCAGATTTAATCAATCAATTTGGAGATTTAGATAATTTATTAGAGAATTTTAATAAAATTAAACAAGCCAAAAGAAAAGAAAGTATCAAAGATAACATTCATAAGATTCAAATTAGTAAAGAACTTGTTACATTAAAAAATGACGTAAAAGATATTCCTAAACTAGAAGATTTAATATCAAAAAAGATTACAGTTTCTAAACTTATCCCTTTTTTAGTTGATTTAGAATTAAACAAATTATCAGATAGGATTATTAAAAAAAATCCAGACATAAAAATTAATAAAAATCAAAAATTTAGTCAAAAGAAAAAACAATCTAATGGTGTCATAGATAAAAAATCAGAAAATAAAATTCTGTCAAAAAAATTTAAGTATTCTCAGATTAATTCATTAGAGCAACTAAAAACAATAATTAATAGTATTAATGACTCAGGTTATTTTGTTTTTGATGTTGAAACAGACTCTTTGAATATTATAGAAGCGAACTTGGTAGGAGTTTCTATTTGTTTTGATTATGAAAATTCTTACTACGTACCTCTACAGCACAAAGATCACCTGAATGTTTTGATTAAAGAACAAATTTCGTTAAAAGATTTTGTGAATATGATGAAGCCATTAATGCAAGATGAGTCCATTATCAAGATAGGTCATAATATCAAATATGATATTTCTATTCTTAAAAGATACGATTTAGAGGTTAAATGCTATGAAGATACTATGCTCATGTCATACTCTTGTGATGCTGGAGTAAATCGTCATGGCATGGATGAATTAGCAAAGATTTACCTGAATAGAGAAACAATAAAATTTAAAGAAGTAGTTGGATCTGGAAAATCTCAGTTAACTTTTGATCAAGTTGATTTAAATAGAGCTACAGAATACGCAGCCGAAGACGCGGAAATAACTTATAAGCTTTATAGATTTTTCAAAAAAAGAGTTCAACTTGAAAATAATACATTAGTCTATTCATCTATTGAAAAGCCATTGGTTAATTGTTTGATGAGAATGGAAATCAATGGGATTAAAGTTGATGTTAGTTATCTCCAAAAACTATCTAATGATTTTTCAAGTAGAATATTAAAGCTAGAAAAAGAAATATTTAAAAAGACTAAAGTAGAATTTAATATTGGATCACCAAAGCAACTATCAGATGTGCTATTTAATAAATTAAATATATCTCCTCCAAAAAAAACAAAAACAGGAGAAAAATCGACTGGTATATCTGTTTTAGAAGATCTTGCTTATGAAGGTCATGTTGTAGCTGAAGATATTATTGAATGGAGGCAACTATCAAAATTGAAGAATACTTATACTGAAGCTCTTCAAAACCATATAATTAATAAAACTAAAAGAATACATACTTCTTATTCGATGGCCTCAACAAATACAGGTCGCCTAGCTTCATCTGATCCGAATTTACAAAATATACCCATTAGAACAGACGAAGGGCGCTCTATTAGAACTGCTTTTGTTGCAGAAAAAGGAAATGTAATTTTATCAGCTGATTATAGTCAAATTGAGTTGAGAGTACTTGCACATATGGCTGACGTTCCACAGTTAAAAGAAGCATTTAATAATAATGAGGATATTCATCAAATCACTGCTTCAGAAATATTTAATGTTAAACTACAAGATGTAACTCAAGATCTTAGGCGACAGGCAAAAGCAGTGAATTTTGGAATCATTTACGGAATTTCTGCATTTGGTCTAGCAAAACAATTATCTATTACAAATTTTGAGGCCAATGAATTTATAAAAAGCTATTTCAATAAGTTTTCAGGAATAAAAGAGTTTATGGATGCAACAAAGGAAAAATGTCGATCAAATGGATTTGTAGAAACCTTATGTGGAAGAAAATGCTTTTTTCCTAGAATAAAAGATAAAAATTTTGCACTTAGATCTTTTCAAGAAAGAGCTGCTATTAATGCGCCTATACAAGGTACAGCAGCAGATATTATTAAACTTGCAATGATTAATATTAATAATCAGTTATCTTTCGAAGAGAAAGATTGTAAAATGTTATTACAAGTACATGATGAGCTAATTTTTGAGATAAAGAAAAGCAAAATAGATAAGTATATAACGATGATTACTAAAGAGATGGAGAAAGCTTTAGAGCCTTTGTTTCAATTGGATGTTCCATTGGTTGTTGATAGCAATTATGGTGCTAACTGGAATGAGGCTCATTAATGGCTGAAACAATTGTATTAGTCACCGGAGGATTTGATCCAATACACTCAGGACATATAGCGTATTTTAAATCAGCAAGGATGTTAGGAGATAGATTGATTGTTGGTGTAAATTCAGATGAGTGGCTCATCCAGAAAAAAGGAAGTGCATTCCTCCCATTAAATGAACGAATTGAAATAGTTTCAAACTTATCGGTGGTTGATGAGGTGATAGAATTTGAAGATGACGAATATAATTCGTCGGCAAATGCAATTACTACTATTTTGAAAAAATATCCAAATCATAAAATAATATTTGCAAATGGAGGTGATCGAAATTCCGAAAATATACCTGAAATGAAAATTCATAGTCAAAATCCAAATATTCATTTTGAATTTAGTGTAGGTGGAGATTTTAAGAAAAACTCATCTAGTTGGATTTTAAAGAATTGGCAAGGTCCAAAAGATGAACGGCCTTGGGGATGGTATAGGATCATCGATGATAGCGAAGATCACAAGGTAAAGGAAATTCAGGTGAATTCTAAATCACGATTAAGCTTGCAGTCACATTCCAAAAGATCAGAGGTTTGGGTTGTTATTAAAGGCGAAGCAACAGTTACTGTTGATGAAAATATTTCAACCTTAAATGTTAATGATTCAATTTATATCCCGACCGGATCTAAGCATAGACTTGAAAATAAATTAAATGAACCTCTTCATATTATTGAAATTCAAACAGGCAGTTATTTTGGAGAAGATGATATTCAAAGATATGAAGATGATTATAATAGAGCTTAATATATGAGAACGTACTCACCGCATTTTTATTTAGCCTTTTTTTTACTTCTAAATATATTTAATTTTATCGACAGAAATCTTCTCATTGCCTTCGCACCTCAAATTAAGTCTGACTTTAATCTTACAAACGTAGAATGGGGATTATTAACGGGTGTTTATTTTCTTTTCTTTTACTCTGTATTTGGAATATTTATGGGAGTTCTAGGGGATAAATTTAATAGAATGAAGATCGCAGCAGCAGGAGTTTTTTTGTGGAGTCTTATGACTGCATTAACTGGGGTGGCAAAAAGCTTTGCTCATTTAATAATTGCAAGAGCATTGATTGGAGTTGGTGAGTCAGCCTTAACTCCAAACTCGATTTCGATGCTTTCAGATGTATACAACCAAAATAAGAGAGGAACAGCTTCTGCTATTTACTATCTAGGTATTCCCCTTGGTGTTGGTTTAGCTATGTTAATAGCTGCATATTTTGGACCAATGTTTGGATGGCGGGCAGTGTTTATTTCGCTAGGAATTATAGGTGTAGGATTGGCTATTATCACATATTTTTTAACTGAACCCATCAGAGGTCAATTAGATAATCCTTCACAAAGTAATGAAAAAGCTATGAGTATTAGAGAAATTATCAGTTTAACAAAATCAACATTATACAATTCAAAATCTTTAACCTTAATTATTATAGGGAGTATTTTTTTACACATACCACTTGGAGCTGGTAATTTTGAAGTTCTTTGGGCCGTTAATGAAAGAGGATTTACATCGAGTGAATATAATTCTCTCTTTGGTATTTTCTTTATTATTGGTGGATCAATTGGTGCAGTTATGGGAGGGGTATTATCTGATAAATTGAGTTATTTATTTAAAGGGGGCGTAATGAGTTTTTTGACTATTTCTTACTTACTTTTGATACCTCTTACAATTAGCTATCGATTTGTAGATCCGAATACTTTTATTTTTTATTTTACACTATTCTTTATTTCTCTAAATGTGACCTTTTTTTATGGCCCTGTTTTTGGATCAGTACAAGCTTTAACGCCAGTTAAAGTTAGATCAACAATGGTAGCAATTTTTATTTTAGGGGTAAATATAGTAGGAATGGGCGTTGGCAGTTTTTTTACAGGCTTTTTAGTTGATTTTGTATTTAATAATTCATCTGCACCTTACACATTCTCTCTAATTACGGTGGGCGCAACTGGGATAATAGCTATTATTTGTTTTTATATTGCTGGATTTTCCTATAGTAAAGATTCTGAGCTCGCAAAGAAAAATTAATTTGAAACTGGTCCTGACTTACGTACTTGTTCTTCAACGTCAGATTCAAATTTAACAAAATTATCTATGAACATCTGAACTAATTTCTTTGCTTGTCTATCATAATCATCTTTGTTTTGCCAAGTATTACGAGGATCTAATATGTTAGAGTCTATATTTTTTACTATAAGAGGAACTGAAAAACCAAAATTACTATCTTTTCGCATTTCAATATTGTCTATCTCACCTGAAAGTGCAGCATTGAGAAGTGTTCGAGTATCCTTTATTGAAATTCTTTTACCGATTCCATAGACACCGCCTGACCAGCCTGTGTTAACCAGCCAACAATTAACATTATGCTTTGATATTTTTTCTTTAAGTAGGTTTCCATATTCTATTGGATTTCTTGGCATAAATGGGGCGCCAAAGCATGTTGAAAACGTCGCTTGTGGCTCGTTTGAAAGTCCAATTTCTGTTCCAGCAACTTTAGCAGTATAGCCAGATAAAAAATGATACATGGCTTGAGCAGGAGTTAGCTTTGCAATTGGAGGTAAAATTCCAAATGCATCTGCTGTCAACATGATTATATTTTTTGGATGAGATGTTTTTCCTGATAGTGTTACTCCAGGAATAAAATCAAGAGGATAAGCTCCTCGAGTATTTTCAGTCAAAGAATTGTCATCAAGATCTAAATCACCTTTTTCATTCATTACAACGTTTTCGATCACTGAATTTTTCATTTGAGTGGTTGCATAAATTTCTGGCTCTGCTTCTTTAGAGAGTCTTATTAATTTGGCATAACAGCCACCTTCAAAATTAAATAGCCCCTGATCAGACCAACCATGTTCATCATCTCCTAATAAAGAGCGATTAGGATCAGCACTTAATGTAGTTTTTCCAGTTCCTGATAAACCAAAAAATATTGCTGAGTCTCCGTTGTTTCCAGTATTTACAGAACAGTGCATCGGCATGATATTTTTTTCAGGCAATATAAAGTTTAATAGAGTGAAAACAGATTTTTTTGTTTCTCCAGCATATTCGGTTCCTGCAATAAGTATAATTTTCTTATCAAGATTGACAGTAATTACAGTTTCACTTCTTGTTCCATGATAGTCAGGATCCATTTTTAAATTAGGAAAGTTTATAATTGTAAATTCACTGGAAAAATTTTTAATTTCTTCTTCATTAGGTCTTACCAATAAATGCCTAGCAAATAAACCATGCCAAGCATATTCTGTAATAATTGATACACTAAGACTATTTTCCCTATCAGCTCCCCCTAAAAGATCATGCACAAAAAGATCTTTGTTTTCTGCATAATCAATAAAAGACTTTAATATTTTTTCGTAGTTTTCTTCACTAATTGGAACATTCGTATCTCCCCAATGTATTTTTTTTTCATTATTTTGTTCTTTAACGAAAAATTTATCGTTAGCTGACCTTCCTGTATGCTTTCCAGTATTAACTACTAGAGCACCGTGTTTAGATAATTTTCCTTCATTGGTAGTATGAGCTATTTCATACAATTCATCTGAGGTAAGGTTTCTTCTTACAGAATTAGCTTTTTCTAGAATTAGCGAATTTATTGTATTTTCCATAAACTTAGAGAGGCGATAAAACCATATTATATCATTTATGTTAAGACCTAAAATGCAGATTTAGTGTATAATTTGGGGATCAAGTTATTGATAATTGCCATTAAAATGCCACAGAATAATAATTAACTAATATAATATGATTTTATCAATATGAAGCCTCTAATTGCCCTAGTAGATGATGATAGAAATATTCTTATCTCTCTTGAAGAACTATTAAAAAAAGAAGATTTTTCAATACACACTTATAGTGATGGACAATCTGCACTTAATGGTATGTTTCGCTATCCTCCAGATTTAGCTGTTATAGATATAAAAATGCCAAAGATGGATGGATACGAATTATTCAAGAAATTAAGAGCGAAAATAAAAACCCCAGTAATATTTTTGACTTCAAAAGATCAAGAGCAGGATCGGTTGAAGGGTTTGATGCAGGGAGTTGATGACTATGTAACAAAGGGAGGAAATTTTTCAAAACAAATATTAATAGAGACAATTAAAAATACTCTTAATCGAATAAAACTTGAAACAGATGAAAAAGACAGCAGCGAAATTATTGTTTATGGTAATCTCAGACTTGATTGCTTGAGACAGGAATGTGAATGGCAAGGTCAGTTGCTAAAAGATTCTCTTACAGCAACAGAATTTAAGATTATAAAGGAGTTGGTCCAAAGGCCTGGAGTAGTCAAAACTAGAGACAGGTTGATGGACGTAGCATATAGAGATCAAATTGATGTTGACGACAGAACAATTGATAGTCATGTAAAGCGCATCAGAAAGAAATTCAAAAAAATTGATCAAAATTTTCAATCAATATACACACTTTACGGATCAGGATATCAATGGAAATAAATTAGAATTCGATTAGAATATTTGTCATTGAATAGCTTATTTAAAAAATTTTTATTTTATAACTTCATAGGTTTAATCATTTTAGCAATGATTACCATAGCCCTAATTTTTTTTTCAAATCAATATCAGCTTAATAAAAGACTTTCTCAAATTAATAATCAAGCACTAATGATTCATAATTTCTTAAACTCCTCCAATATACTTAGGAATATAGAAGAAGGGGCCAACTTAGAAAAAACTATATCAAATCTTGAAATAAAAAACCTTTCTATAATTATATTAAATGTAAATATGGATGTACTTTTTGATTCAAAAGGATATGACCTTTATCCAGAATCATTTGAAGAAGAAAGCTACGTTACAATTGAAAGTATAAATAATGATGTTTCAGAAAGAAAACTAATCAATAAGAATGACCATGTCTCAAATAGAGTTTTTTTGAAAAATAGTGTATTTATAGAAAATTTTAATAATTCAAATGAGGGTGAGCCACAAGCATTCTCAATTAAATTACCTAATAACAAATTACACTTAATTTCAATTTTTCCAATCAAATATTTAGACAATCAATATTTTATTGTTGCACATGAAGATAACACAGAAATTGGAAATATAATTAATCAGATAAGATTAAATGTAATAATGGGAGTTCTTGCCATTGCAATTTGTTTAATAATATTTTCTATTTTTTTGAACTATGTAATTTTAAATCCAATTAAGGTATTAGCTAGATCAGCTCAAAAAATACAAAATGATTTCAAATCTAAACCAACAATTATAGGGCTTGATCAAAGAGTAGATGAGATAGGCGATTTATCAAAAATATTAAATGAAATGTTAAAAAATCTTTATTTAAAAATTGATAATACAGAGAATTACTCAGCTGATTTAATGCATGAAATTAGGAATCCTTTAGCTTCGATAAAAATGGCATCAGAAGTAATTACTGATGATATGACAGAAAATCAAAAAAAATTTTTAAATCTGATTCAAGCAGATATTTCTAGAATAGAAAATATTATTACTGATTATTCAGCAATGATTAAAGATGAGGCACTACTTTCAAAGAGTGTTTCAAAAAAATTTAATATAACAAGCTTAATTCTCACTATCATTAATGGGTATAAAAATATGAATAAGGAATCAACTAAATTTGAGTTTATTTCTGATAAGGATAAGTCAAATAAATTATTTGCTAAGGGTCATGAATTATTCATTGAGCAGGCAATCAAAAATATTATTGATAATGCCATATCTTTTGCAGGTAGAGATGGAATAGTTACAATTTCTCTAAGTTCTACTTTAAATTATCTAACTATCTCTATTTCAGATAATGGGCCCGGAATTAAAGAGCCTAATATTGAGAGAATATTTGATCGATTTTATTCTTTAAGAGATGAAAACCATCTATCTAATATAGTACATTCTGGCTTAGGGCTAAATATTGCCAAACAAATCATAGATTCTCACGGTGGATATATTTCAGCAAACAATATAAGTGAGGATAACATTGTGAGTGGATCTAGATTTATTATTAACTTGCCTTTAGGAAATTAAGCTATAAATATTAGCATTGATTATTTCTAATTATTTCATATTATTTGGGGAATTTTTTAATGAAAATGACTGATCAACAAGACTATAAAGTAGCGGATATCACACTTGCAGAATTTGGAAGAAAAGAAATTTCTTTAGCTGAAACTGAAATGCCAGGCTTAATGGCTTTAAGAAAAGAATATAAAGACAAAAAACCGTTAGATGGTGCAAGAATAGTTGGCTGCCTTCATATGACCATTCAAACTGCTGTTTTAATTGAAACATTAGTTGATTTAGGGGCCGATGTTAGATGGTCCTCTTGTAATATTTTTTCAACTCAAGATCATGCAGCTGCTGCTATAGCAAAAGTTGGTATACCAGTATTTGCATGGAAGGGTGAAACTGAAGAAGAGTATTGGTGGTGTGTTAGACAAACGATTGAGGGAAAAGAAGGATGGACACCTAACATGATCCTTGACGATGGCGGTGATCTAACTGCTTTAATGCACAAAGACTATAAAGATCTTCTTAAAGATGTTAGGGGATTATCAGAAGAGACTACCACAGGAGTACTAGCACTAAAAAAAATGGAAATAGAGGGAAGTTTATTAGTTCCTGCAATTAATGTTAATGACTCTGTGACCAAATCTAAATTTGATAATCTTTATGGTTGCAGGGAAAGCTTAGTTGATGGCATCAAAAGAGCTACAGATGTTATGATGTCTGGAAAAGTTGCAATTGTAGCTGGGTTTGGCGATGTTGGCAAAGGAAGTGCCGCTTCCTTACGTCAGAGCGGTGCTAGAGTTATGGTAACTGAAACAGATCCTATTTGTGCTCTTCAAGCTGCTATGGAAGGCTATGAAGTTGTTTTAATGGATGAAATGATAAAAGAAGCAGACATTGTTGTTACTGCTACTGGAAATAAAGATATTGTAACTGCTGATCACATGAGAGAAATGAAAGATAGGGCAATTTTATGTAATATAGGACACTTTGATAATGAGATTCAGGTTGACGCACTAAAGAATTATAAGTGGGATGAGATTAAACCTCAGGTTCATGAAATTACACTTAATGATAATAAACGAATTATATTATTGGCAGAAGGAAGGCTTGTTAATTTAGGCTGTGCAACTGGTCATCCAAGCTTTGTCATGAGTGCTTCTTTCACAAACCAAGTTACAGCTCAAATAGAATTGTGGAACAATCCTGATCAATATGAGAAAAAAGTTTATGTTCTTCCTAAGCATTTAGATGAAAAAGTAGCCAGACTACATTTAGAGAAAGTTGGTGCAAAACTAACTAGATTATCTGAAGATCAAGCTGAGTATATCAGCGTTACAACTGAAGGTCCTTATAAGCCGGAAGCTTACCGATACTAATTTTATCAATTAGTGTTATCATCAATGTTATGATTGCTTCTAATCTAGAAGATACAAAGCTAATAGCAAAGAAACTTGCTAAGGATATTAAAAATACTAATGTTACGATTTGTTTAAATGGTGATTTAGGCACAGGAAAGACTACATTTTCAAGATACCTCATACACTCTTTAATCCCGTCAAAGATCAAGGACGATATTCCTAGTCCTACTTTTACATTACTCCAAATATATGAAAGCAAAGAAAGAAGTATCTATCACTATGATTTTTACCGTTTAAATAAAATAGATGAATTAATTGAATTAAATTATAGTGAATCTATCACTAACAATATTTGCATAATTGAATGGGCAAATAAATTCAAAAAGGCATTACCATCTAATAGAATTGATGTAAATTTCGAAATTAAACCTAATAATAGCAGACTAATCAAATTTAATTTAATTGGCTCATACAAAAAACAAGAATATCTATGGATGCAAGAAAAGAGTTTTTAAGTAAATTTTTAATTACTAATAATATTGCAAGTTCAGGAATGCATCTTATAGAATCAGATGCATCATTTAGAAAATACTATCGTATAAAAGGAAATAAGTTTTTAATCATGGACGCACCGCATGAAAAAGGTGAGTCAGTACAATCTTTTAAAAGAATTGATAAAATTCTTATTGGCATGGGTATAAGCGCACCAGTTATTTATAATATTGACGAAGAAAATGGATACATATTATTAGAAGATTTAGGAGATGAAAAGTTTTCACAAATATTGAATAAAAAAAATGAACATAAGCTATATCAAATTGCTGTTAATGTTCTTGCTCATATTTACTTAGAGTCCAAAAAAAAAGAATTTAATTCGCAGAAAATTTCAAATTACTCAATTAATTTATTGATTGAGGAATCTAAACTTTTTTGTGATTGGTATATGCAAGAGCATTGTAAAATTGAATTAACAAGTAGTGAAAAATCAAATTATCAGCAAATTTTAAAAAAAATTTACAATCAATTAGAGCTTAATTCATCTTCATTAGTCTTACGTGATTATCATGTAGACAATCTAATTTTTCTAAAAGATAGAAAGGGTATAAATCAGGTTGGCGTTATTGATTTCCAAGATGCAGTGATTGGTTCTAATGCCTATGACCTTGTTTCACTACTAGAAGATGTAAGAAGACCCATAACAATAGAGCTAAAGAATAAATTAATAAAAGAATACGTTAATGCTACTGATTGTAATTTAAAAGAACTAATCCAAGAAATGAAATTTTTTTCTATTCAAAGAAATCTTAAGATAATTGGAATTTTTTCAAGATTGAAATATCGTGACCAAAAATCTCAATATATGAAATTAATAAATAGTTCTTGGAAATTTATCAATTTACATCTTGAAGAATCAAATTTTGCAGAATTAAAATCATGGATTTTAAATTATAAAGATAAATTTTTATGAGTATGGCTCTAAAATCAGGTATTATTTTGGCAGCAGGGTTTGGTAAACGTATGCGTCACTTGACGCACGAAGTTCCAAAACCATTAATTCAATTTAGAGGAAAACCTCTAATTCAATATAGCATT
>MDTA01120797.1_pt1 | contig 14024 bp, 8 predicted proteins | sample 811151 | NCBI WGS metagenome assembly MDTA01 (sample SAMN05326648, study PRJNA326480) | marine metagenome | isolation source: seawater | place: Indian Ocean: South | collected 2010 | reverse complement strand
TTAGTTGTACCTACTTTTCTAATTCTTAGCTTAACACTACCACCAGTTAAATTTACTGCTGCCCAAGTAGTGCTATCCTCTGCATCTAAAGTTTTACCAACAGCTGCAGTATTACTGTCTTTTAAAGTAAAAAGTAACTCAGGTAAGGTATCTCCTACTACTAGTTTAATTGAATCTGAATATGCCATAATTACCTCATTATAATTAAATAAGTGTCCCAAAAACAGGAATATTTTGTTTTATCTCTCCGTCTAGTAATAAATCTTCGATTCTTTCAAAAGAAGGTCCTAGGGCTGGTCCAATAAAAAAGTCATCATATCTTTGAGCCTCAATCATAGGGATTAGTAACCCAAAAGGTCCTAATACTCCAGCTCGATCAATAAGTTCCCCAGTGTACTCAGCATTACTTAGTCTATTAGTTCTAAATTTAGAAGCGTCTCCTCCACTAGCTATGAATTTAACTAACTCTCTTAACTCTAAACCTAAAGCTGTTAGAGGTAGTAATAAAGCTGCACCCATTAACAAAGGAACTGCTGCATCTGGTATGCCTTTTTCTTGGTATCTTAATTGTATAGTTCTGCCCAAACCTCCCATTATTACTTTTCCGTAAGCATAGTAAAAAGATTTCAACTGCCATACGGTAGCGTAATATGGGTTGTTTGCCCAACCTGGTCTCTCTGCAGCGTTTGGACGTACAATAGATTCATCTACAAATTTTCCTAAAGCAGTTCTAACTGCTGTATGTTTTCTACCAACAGAACCAGTTAGTGCAAAATTATCAGCTTGTGCAGCTTTTACTTGTGCAGGCGTTACTCCTAAAGATTCTAATTGTTTTGTGTAAACATTGTCGCCTTTAGCAGCTCCTTCAGCTGCTCTAATTAAAAATTGTTTACCCATTTGAGCAGCAAAAATTCTAGTAAATTGAGTGTAAGCCTCTAAACCTGTATATCTAAAAAAGTAATCAGTACCTTTTTTAAAAGTAGGGTTCATATAGTTTTGTTCCGCGGCGTTAATGTAGTACAAACTTAAAGAATCTGCTGCTACTACTCCAAGGTCTAAAGCAAATTTTCTAGCATTATCTCTACCTTCTTTACCTCCAAAAGCATATTGTTTAGCAAAATCTACTGCACTACTAAAACTTCTTAAGTCTCCTCCGTGTATTATAGGTCCAGCTAAATCAGGGAACGAAGCAATAGGTGCTAAGGTAAGTAAAGTTATAGCATTAAAAAATAGTAAAAAACTATTAGTATTTCTAAACCCAGCTGACATATCTTGACCAGCTTTTCCAAGCATGCCTCTAATTACATGTCTCATTTTAGCTTCAGTTTTTGGTCCTTCAGCTACTGCAATTTGTGCTAATTGCACTTCTAACGCTTTCCAACCTGTTACTTCGCCTGCGCTTTTTTCTGCTTGACTAAAGAAAATACCTCCTCCTACCTCTTCAGGTCTGTTTTCTAAGTAGCTAACTATTTCAGGTTTTAAATTATCAATTCTTGTTTTAAAACTTTCATTGTATTGAATTCTTTTAGCCATAGTGTTTAAGTATTCTCTTATACCTTCAATAGGGTCTTTTAGTAAACCGGCATTTCTTAAAACAGAGTTACGAACATTTTTAAAATATTGTTGACGTCGTCTATTACCCCCGACTCCTAAATCAGTAGCAGAACCTTCCTCTGCAACAAGAGGGTTATTTTCGTCTATGCCATCTATAGTGGCTTCGTCTTCATTAACTAATCTTTCTACTACTAAATTGAAATCAAACCCTTTTTGTTTTGCGTCTTCAGGATTATATTCAGCTAATATTTCTGCTAGTCTGCTTTGTAGTTCTGGTTTACCTATTAACTCAAACATAGCTAAAGCCCTAGGAAAAAACTCAGGGTTAAATGGTACACCTAAAGGTTCTAAAAAACTTTTGTGAAAATTTCGTAAATAAATTCTAACTCTTGCTGCTTTACCCTCTGTAGAATCTTTATTTAATTCTAAAGCTTTTGCTAAAGTTTCATCTGAATAATTTTTATAGTCTTCGGCAACTAACAAAGTATTTTCTATATCCGTTCTTTCTTTTTGTGATAAATACCTAGAAGTCCCTAAATTAAAAATATTTAGGAATTGACTAAAGAATCTTGCATTTCTTTTTGAATGTTCATTTAAATAGGCAGGACCAGTAGGGCCTGCTTTTTCTTGAGAACGGGTGTATAGCTGTAAACGTAAATCATTAATAGTTTTAGTGCCTACAGCAGTTTTTGCTTCTTTAGAATAAAACTTCATTAAATTATCTGTAGGATATAATAAGTACCTTAACCCCCAATGACTTCTAAGATTTTTATTTTTAGCAGTCTGCATTATTTTGTCATAACCCTGTCTAGTAGCTTGTCCAAGATTATTAAAGACTTTAGCAGCTTCGATAGTTGACTTTCTTACCTCGTTGTAAGTATTTACAGGAACCTTAACTTTTTTATTATTTAAATTATCTTTGTATACATTTCTAACATTTGACATATACTCTTGAAATTCTTGAGGTACAGGGCCAAAACGTTTTGCCGCTTCTCTATTTAAATTTTGAAAAAAAGCTTTTAACTTTTTAAGTAAACGATAAAAGAAACTTTCTACAGCATCTTTAGGAGCTCGGTTCTCTAACACTGCAAACATATCAGTAGCGAATTTATCTGCATACCATTCTTCAAAACCAAATTCACCTCGATACTGTTCAGAGTCCTGAATATCTTTTTCATAAGCAGCGTATATTTTTTCAAAAATAGGATTTTTCTTAGGCACAAAAGTACCGTCTTTCTTCTGTCTTACAAAAGTATTTGGAATGCCTCCTAAACCACCTTTAAGTTCTTTATTAGTTTTATCATCTTTACCATAAACAAGAGTGCTTAATTCTTGCCATAAAAATCCGTGCCCTAATTCATGACCTAAATCTTTAACTCTTCTAATTAAAAAATCTCCCGTGCTTTCGTTAGGTAATTGAGTTTGAATAATAATTATGTTTTTATTATTAAAACGAACTATGCTGGCAGTAGACTTGGGGTCATTAATTAAATTTTGTTGTTCTCTTTTTATAACATCATTTACAGCTTTGTCTGCTTGACTGGCAGCTAAAGGTTCAGCGTTTACATACTCAGTAGCATTTTCGCTATGTGTGTAAGTAATATTAGTATCGGTAGTTAAGATGTCCGTAGAAGTAGTGTAACCTAAAGTTCTTATAGCATAATCTGATAATATTTTAGCCATATTATCCCCGTCTCTAGTAAATAAATTTTCAGCATCGGGACTAGTGTAGATAATTTCTTTTCTTTTTTTAGTTATACTACGTATGCGTTTATTAGGGTCTTTTATTGTTTTTAATCTTTCTCTAGCTGCTGTTAGTGCTAGGCCTTTAGGTTCAGGTCTTTTAGTAGGCGACCTTCTTGCGGTTTCTATATTTTGTTGTAAAGTTTTTTCATCAGCTTCGGTAATTGAAATTGTTTCTGGAGTCCCGTTATCAATTATAGAAGATTCAATTTCAGTAGCTCCTGACATCCTTCCATACTTATCTTGAACCGCAACATTAGGGGCATCAAATAAAGTTTGATTTGCTTCAAGAATTCTAGGGTTTAAACCAAAGCTAACTGCAATATCACTTAAAATTTCGTAAGATTGAGTTAACCCACCGGGTAATTTTGAGCTTTGATTATTTAATATTCTAGCAAAGTCTTCAGCATTAAAAGTTGGTTGATCTTCAAAACTTACCTTTAATTCTTGTCCTGGTCCTATTTCTTTAGCCAATTCTGAATTATAAAGACGTGCTAATTCTCTAGCACTGATGCCTACAGTAGCATCATCGGTAAGAGACAGTAACGGCACATTTTCTTCTTGACCAAATCGTTCTCGTGGATTTAACCTTTGTTGTCCTGTTATCGTAGTTTCAATTCTTTCAGTAAATAAACCAGCAATAGTTTCCGGGCTTACTGGTCCAGCTTGTTGGGCTTGCGCAGTTAAAGTATCTTCAAAAGCAGCCTCACCCGTACCTCTATCTCTAGAAGTAAACTCAGTGCCTCCAACAAAACCACTAGAAACAATAGGAGCTAAGTTGTTTTTATCTAAAAAATTGTTAACAAAATTTAAAGTTTCAGTAGGCACATTAAAACCAAATTGATTAGGTAGCTCTCTACCTTCAGTAGTTCTTAATTGTTCTGCAAATCTAAATTGAATACTATTAAAAAAACTTCTTAAAAAGTTTCCGGTACGGGGGTCTCCGACTTCCGGCGTTTCTGTTTTTAAAGCTTTTTCTAAGGCACGAGTAAACTTACCAGCTGAATTTTGTTTTAAAACATTAGGTATATCTCTGGTATTTACTATTCTTAACTCTACATCTGGTTCGGTTCTAGTTATTGAACTTTGTGGTAATGGGTCTCTAGTCTCTGTCTGTTGGTCTATGGGATCAGCGAATCTAGGATCTGGTACTCTTCTTGTTCTTTGGGCTCCTTCAAGCTCTCTTTTAGTAGCTTGTCTACCACGAAGGGTTGTTCTATCAGAAGCTTGTATTTGTTGGATTAAAGTTTTTATATTGTCTTCTAAAACCACATCACTGTAGTCGTATTCAGGACGGTTTAATTGTTGAAAAGAAATATATTCTTTCTTAATACTGTCATACCAAATTGGTATATCTTTTAATTGAGTTAGGCCCTCTGAAGTAGTTATATCTAAAAAGTCGTTGCCATCATCAAAAGTTTGTCCATCTAATCTTCGGTAAATAATACTACGACGTTGTTCGTTAGAAGGTAGACTATAGTTAATTAAACCGTTTTCTATTGCTAACAAAGAATTAAAGCCTAAAACTAATTCTTGATTATAAGATAAATTTTGAGACACAATATTATCAGGTGAGAAATCATTTTCTATAAATTGTTCTCTTAAAAACAACTGTCTTCCTGCTTTTAAAACTTCATTCATATTAAAAGCAGAACTACCCTTTGGTAATGTAAGATTGCCAACAGTTAAATTTGTAGGTGGTGTTGTTGTTGTGGTGTATTCCCAACGAAATGGTCCCCTTTCATCAGAGGTTGAAGCACTCGCATATCTACCGTCTTGTATAGCTGCTATTTGTTGTCCAGATTGTATGCCACTAACAAGAATCTCTCTAGCTGAACGTTGATCAAGGCGCCTGCTGTCTGGAGTAGCTGCAACAAAAATACGATTCTGTAATTTCCCTGTCTCTCTATCTGGAACTTGTACTATGTCATAAATTTTATTTGGATCATCTTCTACTACTTTTAAAAAGTAATTAACAAACCCTTCATTTAAAGTACCAATAATTTCTAATTTTTGATCAGTTAAGGGAGTTGTTCTTATTGCCCCATCTTCGCCTTTTTGTTGTTCAAATAAATCTATAACTTTTTGTTGTGCTGCTTTTATCTTTTCAATAGTTTCAGGAGTATATGGTTCTACTCGACTTCCATCTGCATCAGCAAGAGCTTGAGCAACAGTTGGAACTGGGAGTGTTGGATCTAATAGATAAGCAGGAATTGGAGTTGCTGAACTTAAAGGTTGAGCTCCTAACCCTTTTACCTCAATAGCATCAGGATCAGTTACGCTTGATAAGGGAAGAAGTCCTTGGTCATCTGGAGATACTTTATCTGTTTGAGCTGATTGAACACTAGTTTCAAAATCCAGCCCGACTGCTGCAGTTTCTGCGTCAGTTGTTCCTGTCTCCCTACCTTCAGCTTGTGCTTGTGCTTGTTCAAAATCATCTGCATCTTCAATAGTAGAACGACGTACTTCTGGGTCTTCATCTGCATCCCCTGAACTTACTCTTTCTTCAAATACATTATCTAAACTTCTTTCACGAATAAAATATTTTGCAGTAGGTTTTTTACCATCTGCAAAAGCTTGTTCATATATTTGTAAATCGCCAAAAAGTTTATTTGCTTGGTTTTGTGCTAAAGCTATTTTAGTGCTATCAGTGCTTTGCTGCCAAACTACTTCGCCTTTTGCATTTACTACTTCTACAACTCTGTCATGGCTTGGTTTTCTAGTTTCGGAGTAACCTAAAGCAGTAGCTAATGCAGTCTCAAAAGCATCATAATTTTTACCACTCGTATTATTTGCTAAAGTTGTAAATTGGTTTGCTTCTTGTATGCTTTGAGTTGCAAAAAGACCTTGCCCTGGTATTGAAACTTTATATAAACCAGATAAACCTTCTAACCTTTTTACAAATTCTGGGTTCCTAGCTTGGTCTTCTTCTCTCAAAAAAACATTTCTTTTCCTAGTGTCTTTATCTAAAACTGCGTCTAGTTGAGCATTAAGAGAAGAAGCGGGCTCTGGTTTAAAATCAGTTAAAGGTCCGGTACGAGACTCTTGTTCTTGTATTCGTGACTCATAATCAAAACTAGCATCTAAAGATGCTTTAGCTTGATTAAAAATACTAGCAACGGTGGCAGATGGTATTGCTCTTACTGCTCCACCTGGCAGTGCTCCTAAGAAAGCGGCTTCTGCTATACGTAATTTAGCATCTGCTTCACTGTAGTTTTCATCAATAGCAAACCTTTGCGCAACAGATATTCCTTCTTGTAATACTTCTGCAGTTCCTTCTGTTACTGCACTTATACCAGTAGCAGTAGCTACATCTTGAGCTAACTTTGCAAAAAAACTTCCTGCCGCTTGTTTTTTTGTTTGTCCTGGTATTTTACCGGAAGCTTTTCGTAATCTACCTAGTTCTGAGTTAGTTAAACCTGCTTGTCCATTTTTCTTATATTTTTTATAGATAGTAAATAAAGCTTTTTCTTGTCCTTTTAAAGAAGCCTCATTTAGTTCACCTTTTTTAACAATTTTTGCTAACGGAGATTGGCGTAAAGCTATCTTGTACAAAGACCCGGCAAAAACAACTTCTGCAGCGGTCCCTATAATTGCTTGAGGTAGTCCTAAACCTAAAGCAGCAAAAGCCTCATCTGAAGTTAATTCTCTGCCAGCCTCTTGAAATTCTTTAAAAGATTGAGAGGTACCTACTTTATACTCTTGTAGAAAAGCTCCTCCTATTGCTCCACCTCTTACTAAGTAGTTACCAACATTCCAAGTTTCCGCTAATAAAGCTTCTTCGGCAGCGTCTAAAGTTTCTCCTCTAGCTTTTTTTTCTAGTAGCTCTTTTGTTATTTTTTTAGCCCCTGCTTTACCAGCAAGACTAAGACTACCTTTAAGCGCAAGTCCAATACCTCCACCTGCTAAGGCACTACTTACTGTCTCTATTGCTTGTGGTCCAATCTTACCTAAACCACCAAAGACTTGTTCAATTCCTCCCATCAAAGTAGGCGCTTCCCAGAACTCTTTAAAAGGTGCTAGTTCATTAAGATACTCAGAAGCTAACTCTTCATAAAAATTAGCTCTTGCTATATTAAGTTGAGCAGCTTCATCTCTACCTATAGCTAAATTTAAAGCTCCTTTAAAAGACTCATAGTCAGAGCTACTTTGTTGTAAACCCCCTAAAAATCCAGTAGAAAGCATACCTAGTAAACCTTCTTCTCGTTCTGGTGGAGTTCTTAAAGATATAGTAGTAGGGTCTATGATTGCTGCGCTTTTTATAAGATCATTTTCAGCAAAAGGACTAATAAAAATAGAACTTAAATCTTTGTCTGTAGAAGCCACTCTAGTATCAGCTTTTGGAGAAGGGTATTTTCTATCTAAGTTGTTTAATAAATCAGCAAAGGCTTCCGCTCTATTCACCTCTTTACCTGCTTCCTGTAAGTTCCACTCAGAATCTAAAGCTTCTCTAGCTGCTACCCCATAGTTACCATCTTCTAAAGCAGCCCAAGTATTTTTTAAAGCATTAGGGTTAACATCTTCATTCCACCAATTTTCTCCTAACTGATAATTTACTGAAGTAAGTCTTTTTATAAAATCAGTATCTCCACCCAAACCAAGTTGTTGTGCTTGTTCAGTAGCAGCAGAATAAGCCTTACTTAAATCATCTTTAAACCATTGGCTACTTGCTCCAGGTTCTATTAGGTCACCTTCTTTATAATTAAGTAAATCATCACCAACTAATTTGTGACCAACGCCTCCAGTTAGATTACCTAAAATATCTTTATAAACGTAGTCCTTACTACCTTCTTCAGAGAGTACTAAATCTTGTACATCTCGAGGTATAGAATCAAAGAAAGTGTAGTCAGGGTTAAGCACACTTATTGCCCTCCTCTTGATGCTGCTAAGAAGTTATTAATCTCTCCTATCTGTTGTAAAGCTGCTAAAAAAGTTTTTCCTCCTTCTTGTTCAATATCAGCTTCGTTTAAATAAAAAGTACTAGGTTTACCATCTAATTTAATTACATTAAATGTTTTCCCATCTTCAGACATTTTTAAATCAGGTAAATTCTTTAAAAATGCGTTTCTTTCTAGAGGGTTTTCAAAATTTACGAGAGGTATAAACTCTAAAAGAAAAGGTAATAAACTTTGTCTAGCTGCATCTTTTAGTTTTTCGTTTATAACGTCTGCATTTGCAGTTTTATACCCCTCTAGAGCAACAATAGTTTTTTGATTTGTCGCTAATCTTGAATCTGTTTTAGCTAACTCAATGAGCTGCTTAACTTTAGGATAAGCAGCAGTTAATCGAGCTTCTGCATCTGCATTACGTCCTGCTCTTGCTTCTCTCAAGTTTAAGTTATTAGTTCTTCTAAATTCTATTAAACCGCTTGGTGAAAGGAATTCTGAAATATCTCGAACATCTGAAATTATGCTATCAGCTAAATCAGTTTCTACTGCTGGAGGCTTAGTTTGTCTTTGCGTTACTGCACTAATAGGTATAAGTTGACCAGTGTTAAGAAAACCGGTTAGCACTTCTTTATTAAAAATAGCTTTACGTATGTCACTATCTTGATTTAGACCACTAACAATTTGAAAAATAGCTGCAAATTTTGCCAAATCAGAAGCTTGATTTAAGTTTCTATTTTGAACTGCGCCTATCTTAGCTTGTCTTTCTTTAATTAAATTGTTTTGAGTTTGGTAATTTTGTAATTGTTCATTTAATAATTGTTCTAACTCTGAACCAGTAGTTTTTGGATTATTTAAAGCGGCAATAACTTTAGGTACATCTACATTCTCCATGCCTCTTCTTAATAATTCTTCTTCTGCAGCAGACACTGGACGTCCAACAATATCCTCTTTAGGGTTATTTAACGCAAACTGATAGGGGTCAGCTAAATACTCTTCTAGTTTTGGTTTGTTAAATTTAAGTATATTTAACAACTCTTTATGGGCTACTCCCTTCTCCCCGCTGTAGTATTTTTCTACTGCTGCTATATTTGCTTTTCTTTGATCAGTAGTAACTCCACTGCCACCGCTAGGACCACCTCCTCTAGTTGGCCCTAAAGTTTTTTGTCTAGCTACTTCTCTGTTAACTGCTCTATTTGAGGTTTCAGTTAGTCTTGCAAGGTTTTCCTTACTAATTCTTTCTGCCGCTTTTGTATACTTCTCTTGGCTTTCAATACTCAATGAATTAAATTCTTCAGGGCTCATATCAAAAACATTTCCTGGTGTTTGAATATAAGTTTGACGTTTATCAGGTTTTTCATCTCCATATGGAGCTGAACGTACTCTTAGGTCGCCAATAAAATTATCTAGTTGAATTTCTAAAGGACTTCTATCTTTATCAAATCTAACATCCTGACCTACTGCTCTAGAAGAATAATCTGAAAGTAAATCTGAAGTGCCCTCGCCTCCTACAAAACCACCGGTGCGTCCTGCATCTAATTCATCTTTTATTGCTTTTAACTTGTCTAAACGACTAGTATTTTCATCTAATAAAATTTTGTCAGTTTCATTTTCGGTGGTATTAATATTGTCGCTTCCTAATATATCAATAATAGCTTGACCTTGCGCATATCCGGGTCGAGTATTAAAGTAATTTTTGTAAGCAGCATTAAAACCTCGATCAGTTATTTTTCGTGGAGAAATTGGGTTACCTTGTTTATCAACTAATGTCTCTCTTAAAGTTGCATTAGATTCTTCTATTTCTTCTGGGCTCATATCTTCAAAATTAGCACCCGTTGCACTAGCATCTGCTGAGTAAAAAAATCTTTCTCCCTCTTTATCTCGCATAGTTCTTATACTAGGATTAGTTATACCAAACACACCAGACTCATCGTAACCAAGTTCAGAACCAAGAATATCTAAAAACTTACCTTTACCATAAAGTTTATAGGTAGTACCAACTCTATTATTCATTTCAGCAGCATCTTGAAGAAATTTATTACCTATTTCAGTTCCTTCATTTAACTTAGAAAGAATAATTAAATCTCCTGGAGCTATATATTGAGAGTCTGTTTGATTTTTTACTTTAGTTGTATACTCTTCTTTCCACTTATCAAAAGCAGCAGGGCTTGCAAAAGCACCATTAGTGTTACTAAAATCTCGCCTAAGAAGGTCGTTTAAAGGGTCGTATGCTTCAGTTTGAATCCTTTGTATTGCTCCAGCATTATTAGCGTCATTTTGTTGAGCATCCTCTAGTGTTATGCCAGCAGTATCTCTTTTATTAAAAGGATCAAAAAAAGCAGAAAATCTTTCTCCAAAATTTTGCCTTCTAATTGTGGAGTCACCTCCACCATATAAATCGTCTATAGCCATATCACGGAAATCCTATCATCATACCAATCATAGCTGCTGTACCTAAAGCTTGTCCCGCTATTTGACGGGTTTGAGCTCGATACGAAGCTTTTGCTTGGGTAAATGCATTTTTTCGGTTTGTTTCATTTTGAGCTGCTGCTCCAAGACCCGTTAAAGAGCTTCTGTTTACACCTTGGCCAATATTTATTAGCTCCGCTAAAGTTCTATTATTTGCATCCATTTGAGCTAATCGAGCATTATTTAACCCGCCTGCTAAGCTCAACTGTTCGCCTCTTTGGGTGGCAGCTTGTCTTTGTTGTCGTACTGCTGCAGTTTCTTCTAAACCGAATCTTTGCCTATTACGTTCAGCAATACCTCTAGCAATTTCAGTTTGTTGCGCTACATCTTCAGGCACTGCATCAATTAAACTAGTGTCATCTCGCATAGCTAAAGTTTCCTCTTCAAAAGGTCTAAATTGATTTATATATCTACCATATTGACGAATTGAGACATCTGAATAAGTTTTATCTGGGTCTACATTAGGTGCAAGCCCTAACTCTTCACGAGCGTTGCTTTGTGTATTTTGTTGAAAAGCAAAGATATTATTTCTATTAGTTGGTCTACCCATGATTAAACTGCTGCCTCATTACTGTTATCCGTATATAGATTTTTATTCATATCTGCTAGTCTTAATCTGCCGTAGGTTCTACCTGCAGAAAGAACTGGTGCAGCAAGCATTGTTCTATTAGCCATTCTTACTTGTAAGTTAGCTTTAGCATCTGCAAGCCTTTGTGAACTTTCTAATCTTGAAGCTTGAGCTAAAGCACTACCAGCATCTGCCGCTTGTCCACGCGCAATACCTAAAACATTTAATCTCTCTCTGTCCTTTACATTTTTAGCTGTAACATTAGCAGACAGTATATTACCAACAGCTCCAGACGCTATATTTGCAGCTTGGTCAAAATTAGTTGAAATATTAGGGTTTAAAGTTCCAGGACCTGTTAAAGTTTGCATAGTATCTGCTTGAGCTCTACCACGTAATAATCTTGAAGCATCATCAGAACGCGATTTATCTCGCATCTCTACAAGTAAAGGATCATAAGTTTGTTCAAAATACTGTTGATCCGCTTGTGCTATAGCTGCTTGAGTTTTTTCTGTTTCACTTGGCCGATATTCTGCTTGTTTTGGACTTCCACCACCCATATCACACTTCCTTTTTATAAACTGTTGTTACTGCTTTAAATCCATGCTTATTGGCCGCTCTAGTCCATCCAGGTCGGCTGGAATGAAATTCCATTCCGGTTATGCTAGTGTTTTGTACGAGTTGTTCTAAGAACTCAACACCAGCGTCTATTATATTATACTTAGGAGCGCTATATGCAACCCATAGATATAATGTTTTTTCTCCGCCGGCAGTATTTAGTATTGAAACTACTATAAAGCCAGCATAATAATTTTTTTCGTATGCCATATACAATTCAGAACTACCGTTTCGTAAAGCTGCATACACATCAGCTGGAATCCAATCTGTGTAAGTTTTAGTCATTACACGTTTAAGATCTGCTTCTATGGTATTGTACGTAATCCTAATATCTTCAATAGGAATGTACTCAAAAACTGTATTTTTAATAGTCCAATTCTTTACCATATCGCCCATACCTCTTCCTGTGGCTTAGACCTGCTGTTTTATATTTAACTGTTCTTTTTACCCCGGTATCACCACCACGGCCTTTTAATTCTGCTAAACGTATTTGTTCATTAAACAAACCAAAATAATCTGCAGAAGCAGCGGGGTCAGTCCATTCTTTCTGCGGTATTCTTAATAATCTATACACCGTACCATAAAGAATAGCATCCCGGTAAGTATCACTAAACTCGGTGTTAATACTACTTGTAGTCCTGCTTGGTTTTAAAGCAACACTCATAATTAACTGTTTATTTGAATTAGGTACAGGCACCAGCCAAAAAGTATCTGGCGTTTTTTGTAAATAAACAGTGGGTGTCCCACCACGGTCACGCCAATCTGGGTAATTTAGTTCTAAACTTCTAGGGCTAATAGGATCTAAGTCATGTCCATCATAAGTAGCTAAAAGTATTTGATGTACATCTGTACCAGTAGGTTGGTCAAACTCATACTCATAAATACCTGATACTGTGGTAATCGGATCTAAGTCAAAAGTATAAGCTCTACTTTTTTCACAAAGTTCTATTGTAGCTGACCTAAGATTAGTTTCAATTAAGCTATCAGGGCAACCTGGAACATAAGGTAAAATATCTTTAATTAAAGAATCAAAACTAGCCATTATTTCTCAAAGCCTCCGCTTGTGGTGCATTTGATTCTTGTAAAGCAATTCCGGTTCCTAAACTAACTTGAAAAGCGTTAAAGTAAGCACTGGCTTTTTGTATGCCTCCACTTGCTTCTGCATCTTTTAAATAAGCTTTATATAAAACATAATCTATTAAAGGATTTGCAAATATATCATCTACTTGTATTAAATCAGTAGCTGCTCCAATACTGGTTGGGTTTTTTGAGTATATTACTTCTACGTAAGCATTACCTGAAACTCCTGGATATACATAAAAAGTACGCGGGTCTCTTGGATCAAACATAAAATTTTTAACTTCAGTACCATGTGCTGCACTTCCAGTTGCAGCAGGGTTATGCCAGTCCGGGTCAACAGAATTAATTGCTTCAAATTCTGTTCTTCTTACTACCCTACCACCGGTAGCATCAGTAGCTGTGCCTGACATGTTTCTTACTACGTTTATTAAACGTAAACCATTACTTGGTATGGTTTGTTCGGTACCAGTTGTTAACTGAATGTTACTATGTAAAGCAGTTGAATCTGGTCTAAAATTTGCTACCTCTCTTTGTGCATCACTTAAATAATCAAACAACTCACCATCCGTCCAACGCACAGCAGTATTATCCTGAAGTATATTACGTACCCTGGATAAAATATGTTGTGCTTGTAACGTACCTGCCATTTACTTTTTCTTAGTTGGTTTCTTTTTAGTTTTTTCTATTACTTCATCAATAGTTGGCACTTTTACTTCAGTACAACCAGCTTGTAAACAAGCGTAAGCAATATACTCTGGAAATTCTCGTTCTTCTCCTGCGGCTAGTCTTACTGCATCACCAGTAGTTAAAGATACATATACATCTTCGCTAGCTTTTACTGTCATTCTTTTCATTTCTTTTTCTACCATTTAAAACTCCTGTTTCATAGAAAGAGGTGGTCCGAAGACCACCCCAATCTTAATTAAAATGCGCAATCTACTCTGATTACACCAAAGTCTTCATCCTGACCAGAAATGTCAGAATTATAGACTGGCTTTTTAAGGCCCATTATCTTACCAATAGAAATACCGTTTTGGTTTCCATAGTCAAAAGTGTCTTCAACTATTTCAGGTAACCCGATATCTGCCATTGCAAGAGCTTGAGCTCCA
>MDTA01219821.1_pt1 | contig 14027 bp, 5 predicted proteins | sample 811151 | NCBI WGS metagenome assembly MDTA01 (sample SAMN05326648, study PRJNA326480) | marine metagenome | isolation source: seawater | place: Indian Ocean: South | collected 2010 | reverse complement strand
CTCTTGGATCTATAGGAGAGTCGGGAGTTGCGTCAAAGAACCTACCCGAAAATGCCGCATCTGGGACAAGGGAGAAGGAGTCGTAGATGTTTAGCGTTGTAGCCGCCTCCATCCTGTCTTGGATATCGACGTCGTCCTCTATCTCCCTGAATGCTAAGAATATAGCCTTCTTCCATGTAGGCTTAATAATAGACACAAAGATAGCAGCTGCCGGGAGATCAGAAACGTCAAAGGCATCTAGGTCTAGTCGAACTAGAAACATATGGAATTTTTCTATTTCTCGCGGAGTGCCTGAAAACTCATCGAACCAATCGGGGCTATTAACATAATCAATTATCTCTACGCCCTCGCATAGGACCTGAAACTCATCTACGGAATCTCCTACAGTTAAGGAGGTCCCAACGGCCAGGGGGAATAGATATGACTTGCCCGAAATTACTATCTGACCAAACTCCCCTGAGTATTCCAGATTTATCGCTTCTACGGTCCCGGCCTCTTCCGCAATAGGGAGACCTAAGTGGATCTGAACTCCAGTCTTTAGGGATTTAAGAGTAGGTCCTCTAAAGTAGGCATAAAACATCGCTCGAATCTTAGAGCGGAGAGCCTCTGAGGACAGCTCATCTTTTCCTACTCCCACTAAGTGACCGAAATTATTGTATAACTTCTTCTCATCGTAAGCTATGTACTCTGCGTACAATACAGAGGGGGGAGGCTCCTGAAACTTTATAAGCTTATCATCAACTACATAGTCTACGTGCTCGTATAAAACAGATGCCGGGCTAAGGTAAGAATTCTGGAGTCTGGGCAGATAAACGATGGAATATTCAGATGTAGGATCTGAGTATGACCAGTTTGTAGTGCTACCTACTAAACTAGCTGCCTTAGCAAGCGCATACTCCGAGGGGAACCTAGCATCATAAGTTGCGTCATCCTCTAAAGGGCCTTTCGGAACCAGCAAAGATGCCGTGCCTTGGGTGTCGATTACGGAGGTGCCGAAGGAGTTAGAAGAGAACTTATAATCTCCCGCATCTGCCTTAATGTTCATGGCAACTGATGCTTGTGGGTACTCCCCAGTAATCGTGTAGGGTATCTCCGAGCTAGAGGGCAGAAGGTCTAGCTCCGTGTATAGTTTGCTGCTCGTCTCTATGGCGAGGATTTTATAAGACTTCCCATCGTAGACAACTGAGTCGCTTGTAGTAACTTTAGCGGTAGTGAAATTACTAGAGGTGTCTACCAGCTCATTAGTGTAGTAGTCCCCGTCTGAATCCGAGCCCGTTAGGCCGGTAGATGAGATTTTTTCGTAATCAAGCTCTACTAGAGTAGCTACTACTTCATGAGTGCGAGCTGAGTATTCACAATCTACTCTATAGTTTTTATTTGGGTCTATTAGAAATGCAGATCTTCTAAACGTAACAGCGCCTGAACTCGCAGCATGTAGTATAAATAAGGACGCCGAAGTTGCACTATTCCCTACGATCCCGGCAGCGAGTGAGTTAGATAAAAATGTCGTCTCGTCTGAACTAAAGTACCCTAAAAGTAGTCCCCCGTACTTACTGATCGAGGACAAGTTAAACTCAAAAGACCACGCCAGGGAGCACTCATCGGTAACAGTGCCTCGTAGTTTTTTGGTTGCAGAGTCGACACCACCCCTGTTCTGCCAAGTACAGGCAAGATTATTCAGTGTCTCGTCTACAGAAAACCGACCTGTAGAGCCTAAAATAGACAGTGAGGGGTCTACGTCAAAGTCTTCTACTTCTCGCAAAGGCAGCCGTACCCATTTTCTTTGAGTATACGTAGGTATATCAACCAGGCTTTTAGCGCTATTTATGTGCCATAAGTTTAGAAGCTCTGCAGAAATCGCAGGAACAGTGCCGCTCCAGACAGAGGTGAACACCTCCTGATCCGACATGAAGTTTCTGTAGAATGAGGGAAGAAGATTGTACAGGTACTTTAGGTCGATCTCTTCTGCGAATACGGGAGAGTACGACTGCTCAATAACTGAAAGCGAAGATGAGCCAAATAGGGCTCCTGAACTACTGCCTAGTAAAAATGCCATCAGCTCACCTCCACGTCTGGTGGACCCATAACATTTCTGTAAGTGGCCATGGCTGTAACAGGACTATCTACTTTGGGAGAAGTATTAGCATCAAAACTTTGGAATGCCTGATGTATCGACGTATCTATCTCGGTCACTGAAGGAATGGCATCTACGCCCGTATTAGCAACCAGTATGTGCCCGGTTTCGGGATCTACTCCTACGCAAGTTCCAGAGTCGGCTCCACCAGCTAGTATTTTATACTTTCCATTCCCTGCAGTAGACGAATACTGAAGAGTAGATCCTTGTATTGAAGATGAGCTAAAGTTGGCTTCGCTTGCAATAAAAACACCGCAGTCTGCGCTTATGTAGAGATCGCTTCCGCTAATAGCAAAGTTGTTAAGGATATCTGCTCCAGAAAGCTCGACTACCCCCGTTACTGCATCAAAGGCAGTAAGAGAAGATGTGCTGTACCAAAGAGAAGACTCCCTAGATACTTTTCCTACTGAGTGGGCATAGTACAAATCTTTGTTGTCCACCAAAACTGTCGGTACCTGTCTCTTGATACCAATCTCAGAACTATCTGTAGCATGGGCGGTCATTACCTCTTTTGTTTCTATGCTGGAGTCGTTCACCTTCTCAATAGTGTAAGTATCCCCGTCCAAGGTAATTAGATCGCCCTTAACCCACCCGTTGCCGGTTAGTCCTGTGCCCGTAGTAGTAACTATGTTTAAGTCGGGAGCGACGATGGCCCAGTCGCCTGCATCATAGAGCACAGAAAAGTCATGTTTGTAGGAGGAGGCGTATCTATTATTGGGCTGTACTATTGCTGTAAGCCCTCCGACATGGCCTATAGCGCAGACAGAGTTGTTATTAACCACGCCGCTATCGATAGATAGGCAAGAATCTACCATAAGGTACGAAGGATCTTCCGAGCTAGTCGGCACACCTTCTATCAATCCCTCTTTTATTGCACTAGCCGTAAGTTGCCCAAATGGTGCCTTCCAGTAACCAAACTCGAGTATGTTGCCATCAAACCAGTCTCCTCCACTAATAGAAGACCCATCCTGACCAGAACACCCAATAAATAGTGGAGCACTCGAAGCAACTATATCTAACTCGTCCACAGTCCCGGCGCCGGGACCTACAGAAGTAGTCAGCCCCGGGTAAGCAACGCCATTTTTATAGATGGTCCAGTTTGACGAGTTTGCAATTGGTGCGGGTCTTTCTATAGGACCAGAGTAAGAAAATGCTAAATGAACCCAGGTGTCTAAAGGTATTTCGGGAGAAGCTCCGGTAGCCGTATGAGTAACATAAGCCGTAGGATCATTCTCTAGGTATATGGTTATCTGGGGGCAGCCTGTCGCAGAGTCTATCGAAGCTGAAAACTCATACAAATCAGACGCCTCGGAAAAAGTAGCCCGCATGTCTGAACCTTTTAGCACTTTAGCAAATAGAGGCATATCAGGCTTGGCAGACCAATCTGGGTCGCCCCTAGAATTTACTTTTATAAATAAGGCAAAGGTAAACGGTTCGTCCTTTGTAAAGGACATACTAACCGCCTGGTCTACATATCCGAATGACCCATCCCAATCAGCCGAGCTTTTATAACTATTATTAAAAGACATTGAATGAGGATCAGACCCCGTAAGGGTCTTCGGCGTATCAGAAACGAGAGACGGATAGTCAGAGCTAGAGTGTGAGCTCTTAGCTTGGTGCACCTCTGGCCAGCTGTATACAGACTCGTCTGACCACCCATCATCTAAGCGGAGGTAAAGCAGCAAAGCGTCACTAACTGAATAGGAGTAAGATGAGGGACTCAAAGACTTCCAATCAGAAGTTAAAGAAGCCAAAGTAGGCTCAAACTCGTCATAGATATAAAAGGTGTCGGCGTTCCTCTTTCCGCTTCCTATCCCATACCCAACGTAGCTATCCGAAGTAGTTATATACCTAGCTAGATCGGCAGGAAAATTAACTAAGCGTATGCCTTTAGTGGTGGCTACGTACAGTACTCCTTCAGAAAAGCTAGCTCCTACGATAGAAGCCTCAGCTCCTCCTAGTATAGGACCTCCCACTGAAGAAAAAGAAGACGAGGATATTGTAAACCTCATCCACAGAGTAAGGTCATCTGCATCTAGTAAAGATACCTCTTTGTCCGTAGCGATAACAAACATACGATCGGGAAATCGATCTAGTAGACCTCGAGAGGAGGTAGCCTCTGTATGCTCTGCCTCAGATGCCCAAGTAGCTTTAAACTCAGAAGTGTAGGTAATTCCGTCATGAGTAAGGCTACTTTCAAACGTAGGGTCTGGGGCTCCGTTTAAATAGTAGTACCCATCTGCAGCGAAACCAGTAAAGCTACTATCTGGGTTTGCAAACCCGCTCTTACTCACATCTACAAACTGAATCGATAATATCGAGTTACTCAGAAGGCGAGCAATACCGCTTGAATCTGTCGTTGTCTTACTAATGTCTGCCATGAGTACCTACCCTATATGCCAAGCACATAACTGCTCTAATATATCTGAAGCGGAGAAGTGCGCCGGGCTCTCTCTGTGCAATCATCATACGTCATACCTCCTCTTTATCCGATCTCTGATTGAGGCACAGGTAGAGGAGGGGGAGATATCGGAAAAAGAAATAGAGTACATTTTAGTCGAAGAGGGTAAGGCACTATGCAATCCTACACCATCTGACCCCGAGTTTATTCTAATCAATGGAGGCAAATGTGGCGATAAAGACGATGAGCCGAGACCTGGTGGAGCAATCAGTAAAAGACGTAGAACTATCTGAGAAGATTACAGCAGAGCCTATGTGCAACATCCATCAGACTAGGATGGTGAGCAACAGCATAGAGGTCTTTTGTCCTGTTTGTAAGGAGCAACGTAGGCTCCAATCTACTGCAGACGGATCTATGATTTTACTGTAAAGGTGAGATCGTCCAAGTCAGGAAGAAACTTTTGGATTCTGTTTGCAGTAGAGCTGTCCCTTACTACAGTTGCAGTAATCTTACGATCCTGATCGTGATGCATAACTACTAGTGTTACTGGCATAGTTACTTGATTTGCTCCAGCTGTATACAGGGCGCCGACTACGTCTGAAATCTCAAAATCCTCTGTAGGGGGTATAGACTCAATAACCTCCCTCATTGCAGCTAAGCCAGCTGCTGCAGTAAGGCCCGTTCCTTCTACAGAACCTCTAACTACGCCAGGTAGGAAGTGCTTAACTAGTAAATCCTCTGCTACGATCCTGTTGTCATCAGTATCTACAAAGTCTTGGACGAGGCCTAGAGTATCTGTGTAGTCATAGGAGATTCTGAGTGCGTAGGCGGTAGACTCTTTAGATAGCCGTTCTCCTAGCACGTACGGAGTGAATCTAAGGTATGGCTCTTCTCGTACCGAAAATGCTGTGCCAAGGGAATCGGATCTTGCACGCCACCCCTCAACCCAGAAATCATTTGCCGCACCCGTAGAAGCATGTCCTAGGACCATAGCTGTATTTTCTGGTGGATTTTTTACCGCGCCTGTTACTTGAGAGACCTTAAAATCAAAGTAGTAAAGCCCTGTAATAGGGTCCTGGCTCATGGCTTGGTAGCCTTTACCACGGACAATCTCAAATCCCAGTATAGTACCTTCGGTACCTGCTAATGCATTAGGAATATCAGGGTCTGCGTCATGTCTAAGAGTAAGACGGACTTGAGTTCCAGAAGTAGCATCATCTACGTCTGCTACCTCTTTAATCTGAACAGGGCCTGCATCATGCCCACCTGTGATGGTTCCAGTACTACCAGAACTTTCTCCATCGGCGGGGTCGTCATGCCAAACAATGTAGTCTCCTGCAACGACTTTTTGACCCGTTGTTAGGCCGCCCTTGGCAGCCCCGTAAGTCAATAAAATTGTATCTGATGACGTACCTTCCATTGAGAGAAAGCCGGCACCAGCACCGCTACCTGAAGTAGTTACTGCGTTGGGGGTGTAGTTCATACCGCCATAGCTAAAAACCGGGTACTCCCCAAACGTTCCTGTAGTAAGTGCGCAACTTAGGGCATCTTTAAAGTAAGCCCGTAAAGTACCAGATCCCGCAGAGAAATCATCTTTAGCTTCAACGAGTAAGATGGAAGCACAAGGAACAAAAGTACCTAAAGAAGTTAGCGCAGTAGGATCTAGGAATCCGACCGATCTAATTCTCATCATAGGAAGACTAATATTGGCAGAACATACATTAATAGTCTTAGCTACAAACTCGCCACTACTGTCAACGAGAGCCTCTTTACTTAGACTGCCTGGTATCGGCTGCACATAAGCACCGTCAGGGTCTACTACAGGAGCTCCTATAGAATCCAGCGCTACTAAGTCATAAAGAGGTACATCAATTTTTAGAGGACTAAACCTTATAATTTCGTAATTTTGGTTTGCGAGACCTACTGGCAACGTGCCACTACCAGACGTGACTGTGAGCTCTGTTTGTGAGTCTCTGCTTTGTATAGTGTAAAGAGAGTCCTGTAGCCTAATTCTATCGCCAGTTTTTACTCCGTAAGTCTCAAACCAGCCTCGGTTGTCGTAGAATTTGTAGGTAGGAGTAGAAGACGTGAATCCACTTTCCGATCTGGAAATCCTAACGCCTGCATCAGTTATATTTGTAATGTCAAGGGACGATGTAACAGGAGAAGGCTGTCGAATATATACGTCTGTCTTTCCTCCGATGTGTACATTATCAGCAGAGTATAGGCTCTTAGTCCCCTTAAAGCCTCCAGGAACGCCCCCAACGGTAAAGGGCCCCTCTACTACGTCCCTAAGCATATGAGGATCCCCAAATCCTACTACTTCCATTGTATCTAGTGCAGGATACTGAGCGGCCACCAGGGTTTTTATACCTCTAGATGTAGCCAAGTTTCGGATAGTAATTGAGTCTTGAGCTCTGTTTACTGCCTGGGCGGGAGTTTCATCCTCCGTAGCACTAGTAAAAGCTAACTTATTAGTAACCCTAATAGGGCCTACAACGCCCTCTAGCTGTATGATATCTCCCGCAGCTACGTTGTACTTCTCTCCATTTTCAGAGGCCTGAACAGGGACGTCTAGGTAGTAAAGAGCCCCCTCCTGCTGAAATGCCATATCTACGCCAGATATAGTAGTTACTGTAGACGGGTGGAACACCAAGCCGCTCTCAGTCATAAATCTAGCTAGCGTCGACACGGTAGCCGTTTGCGGAGTGCGGTAATAAACACGTACCGTACCAGTAGCTCTAGAGCCTTCCTGGATAGATAAGAAGAAGTTGCCCATGAGAGAGTTGAGCTCTTCTCTGGTCATGGACTCATAATCATTGAGGCTTTGGCCAGTTTTTATAGAGTTAATCTCTCTACGTAAAGGCTCTAGCATTACGGACATAGGGCGAATTACTAAGTCTCGAATTCCTGAGTTGGGTCCGGTGTCTAAGTCTGGTACTTCTTCCGCTACTCGCTCTGCTAAAAAAGTCTCCAGATCAAGATCTAGTGGGCTATCCCCAATACGGGACAAAAAAGGATCTATGACTCTAGTTCTAAATGCCGACCCCGCAGCAGTACTAATCGTACTATCGTAGGAAGTCATAAGCTCTTGTAGGTATGTCAGTAGTTTAGCGTCAGCCATAAAATCCTCACAGAGCCAACGGAATAGTAAAGTCTATGCCGGCATAAGAGACTAACCGTATACCGGCAGTAGCGGTTCCTGTACTCTCGTTAAAATCAATAGAAGACATCTCCAAGGAAAGCAACCTTTCATCTGCAGGCAACTTTTGACCAACCTGGTTGTTTTGTATTGAGGTTAGAGTATTTGAAATAGATGCTTGTATGCTCGCTGCTATCTTATTTGCAGCTGAGGGCGTGAAAGATACGCTGCCTAAAGACCCTACTAAGCCTCCACCATCGGACAAACTAAAGCGATTGCTAGACACATCACTAAGAAGATCTTTTACTACTTGCTGAATTAATTTCTGGATGCCAGATACACTAGAAATGTTCTTAGTGGTCCCAAAACTAAGCGATGTACGGCCTTCCTTGGACGTCAGCCTAGATGAAGAAACTGAAAACTCTATCTCCCCTAAGCTTACTTCTTGTGCGTCATCTGGGAGGGTAACTAAGAGGGCCGTATTAGATAGTATTGTAAAGGACTCTACGCCTAGGCCGTTTACGTAAACCCTGTTTGCGTAGCCGGTGCCGCCTCCAGTGATAATCTTTACTACTCGAGGAGAGCTTCCCTCTATTTCGTAGTAGTCTAAGATATCGATTGTGTCTGCTATAGAGATAAATCTAATGTCTCGCATACTACCCATCCTCCCCTTCTTCTGGGTCAGGTACGGCAACCCATTTGTCTGAGTTGTCGATAATAGAGTTTACTGCGCCCACTACGTTTTCTTCTAAAGCTATTATCTTATCCAGTATAGATCCGCTCGCAGCTAAGTAGGGCAAAGTATCGTCCTCTAGAGTATCTATAGTATCAGACAGTACTTCCCTGTTGAGCTCATACACGGCTCTGTTACGTATCTCGTCCATAGTCACAGACGCCGCAGACCTGATCTTGCTCTCTGCGGTCAGTACCGTGATGCATTCTGCGAGTATATAAAGCGCCTCGTCAGAGCTAATCTCGGACGTAGAGTCTTCTTCGACCAGGGACCCTCTGGTCATTTCTCGGACGTCTTCTATAGTCGTAACTGTAGGCTCGGTATCAGTTTCTTCAGCCATCCGAGGACTCCATAAGTATTCTACCTATCTCCTGGATAGCGTCTTTAGCAGCAGCTGCGTAGCTAGCGTTAGTGGGCGTCAGCTGGAAGAAGTCTTCTATATGACCATCTAGGAGCTTGCTAATAGCTCTGTCCATACCATTTTCGCTGAGAGCATCTAGTACCCGATCCACGGAATTACTAGGCTCTACTGTGTAGTTATCAATTAACTCTCTTAGTTCCCTAACGGCAGAGGCTAAAGAATCAGCTTCAGCCAAGGCATAGGAGATGGGGTTACGGGTAATCTTCCAAGCCGTAATTACATAGGAGTAGGGGTCTGGGTAAGTAGCCGTGTCTTTGTCATTCGTTGTATGAAGGTCCGATCCATCTGTAGTTAATGAACTAGTGACAGGAAGCTCTGGGGATACTGTCACCCTGTCCTGATTCGTACCCGAAACACTTACGGACGTTACATACGCAAATGCGTACATCTCACGAACTTCAGGCTCCTTGGGACTAGGAGCACCAACTACCTTGTACGTGACGGTAATCTTGTCTCCAACTCGGAGAGGAGTACTCTGTACTATCCCCTCTAAGGAGCTGTCTATCGATGTATAGGCAGAAAAATCAAATATAGATGAGGTGGTGTCTCCATCTCCATCACCTACTACCTTGGCTATTTCCTCAGTCGAATCACTTAGTACTGTAGCAGCAAGGTGAGAAAGGTCAGGCTCTAGGACGTCTGAAATCTTTTCATTTCTTCTGTGAATTACCTCTGCAACATTTAAGTTGAGGTCACTTACGTCAGGCTTAAATATAAGTCGAGAGTTTAGGTAGTCTAATAGAAGAAATCTTCCGTAGTCCTTGGGGCCTCCCGTTACTGTAGTGAAATATAAATTAGACCTATCTGAAGGAATAGAAGGAGTAAACTCAATGACCCCTTTACCTCCGCTGGGGAGACTTCCTTGAGTAGATGAAGACACCTCACACACAGTCGGCTCAGTCCAGATAGTAAGGTAGTCCTTAGCTAGAGCTTGAGTAAGCAGGGGATCTGTGCCTGAGTCTCTTACCTTAGATAATCTCTTAGTGTTTCCTGTAAGTGCTGTAACTACTCGGTACATCACCCCAGCAGGCTCAATAGGAACATTTTTATCTAGCCTTAATACAGACTCGCTAATAACTTCAGAAATCTTAACCTTACCCGGCTTCTTTCCGTAGTATTGAATAGCGGTCCCTACTAGCGAAAGATCTTCGTTATTGAAGCCGTCAGCTATAAGATTACCTTCCGCATCTGCAGGATCATCATCCTCAAAGAAAGAGCTGAGGGGGTCTTCTCCGGCCCGTACAACGAAGAAGTTAAAGTCCTTCCCAATATTTGTAGGAAGGTCCCGCTCTAGCTCAATACAAACCTGCTCCCCATCTTTATTAGTAATCTCTTTTATGTCTTTTATGCCTATTCTAGTATTTCCAGTAATGAACTCCATCCCGGGGTTAGGCCAAGCATTAGGAAGAACTGAATACTCTAACTGACGGCGTCCAAATTTTACGGCAGAGTCCGTATGGTAATCACTCGGGTCATACATACCGGAATGGCCAGGGGCGTACTCGACTAGGTCGGTAATCTCTTGCTGAGTGTATCCGTCTATGTACTCTCTCTGTTTAGCCAGGTCTGTAGTAGTGTCGGAACCTACATCAGTTTTTAGTAATGCTAGACTAGCGCTTTCTACAGAGTCTACTACTGCCCTTTCTTCGCCCTCTTCCCCGGGGTTTATAATTAGTAAATCTCCCGTGGCCATAAGATTTGTTAGGTTGTTACTCGTATCGATAAATCGATTGGTTTTGAGTCCGGAAAATACAGACCATAGGCAGAAGCTATGTCGGCCTGCGCCGATGCCGATACCGGCAGGAAGATTCTCGAAGGTAGGATTACTACCTATACGAAGGCGAAATCCTGCAGTAGGCTCGTCTTCACCGGCGGCAGCTCCATAGTAAGGTATCCAGTCAGCAACAGAGCCCGCAGCAGTGTGGGAGGTGGAAGTGGCGTCCGTAAACCCATTACCAACGCCCGGAGTTACACTGAGACTCCCCACGTCGACCGCTAACTTTTCGTCTAGCTGAACTGCAAAACGTTTGGGATCGTTAGCGCCACCATCATTGTACAGAGGCAAGTCAAGAGCTGTGCCTGATGTGTAATCGTCTTGAACCCTAAGCGGCATTGATGTACCCAGAGCAACCACTCCTACATCTTTGTAGTTCGGGCCGTATGCGCCCCCCGTTCCGTATGATTGGAGTCTAATAGTAGTAAGGTAATCTTCCTCTGTAGACGTGTGGGTGACAGTAGGGCCTACTTCTCCGAAGTCAGAACTAAGGGCCGTAAAGTCAACACCGGCGGTGTAGTTACGGTCAAGCTGCATAAATATATTTGATACTTCTTTTCCGGAAGCGTCTCTCTTTTCCCGCACCATCATCGCAGCGTTATCAAAATGTCGGTGGGCTGGCTTAATATCTTTAGAAAGTACAAGATTAAAGTCATCAGTAACAGAAGCGACAGTAAACTCTTCTTCACTATCCGTAGTTTCTACAAGCCGGCCGGCATCTATATCATAAAGACGTACTATATCTCCCGCCCCCACAGTATTGGCCGTGAAGGATGCTTCGTGGGAGTAGATGCGGCGTGCATGCATCAGAACGTGCCAGTCAGTCGCCTCTTTTTGATCAAGAGTAAACTCTCCCGTGATGGTCACCTGACTCTCACTGTCTACACTGGCAATCGTATAAGTACCTGCATTATTCGCAGCAGTACCGTTAATAACTAGACTCATCCCTGCCTCTACTCCATTAGTAATGAAGTCGGCATTGGAGTCACGGAATATAGATTTGTAGGTAGGTTTAGATATTCGCCACGTGCAACTTTGTGAATAGTACCTAGGAGGAACTGCAACCCCAGTACCGTCATTTTTTGCTATGCACACCCTGTCTTTACCTAAGATTGCATATACGTACCAGTCATCTTCGAGATATGCCGCGCCTGCAGTTCCGGCATAGTCAGGAGTCTGAGAAGCGTCTACTATTGTAAGTCGATCACCTACTTCGACTCTACCAGCAGTAAAATCTACATCACTGTGAGTGGTTTTAAATGTCCATGCATAATCATTAGTGGGATTGCGACCCTTATAGTCTACTGCGTCTGTGGACTCTCCGACACCCCACCAGTCGGGCAAAGTAACTTCGTACTCCGTGGTGCCTCTCTGCATTAACCAGTACTTGGTAGAGTAGGTATGGGCTACCTGTGCCCCGTCCGGAAGTGCGCTGTCCGTATAGCTTCCACTCGCACTGCCAGTGTAGTTCCACATCTCGTCTATCTCGTCCCCAACCTCTTTATAAAAGTTATCCAACGGAGTTGCGTTGTACTGGTTACCAAGATCTTTGCCAGCTGCAGTAGCAGCAGTATGTCCATAGTCATGAGGAGGCCCCGAGGGCTTAGTCCATAGTCTTAGCTCTCGTTGGTCCACTGGGTACATTACAGAGAACACTTTAGCTGTTCCGATTAAGGGGTCATGACCATTCCCCAGTGAAATAGCTCCCGGTCCGGAAATTATGTAATCACCGGGAACGGCCGTAACTCCCGCCCACTCATCGTCTGGGCTATTTCCGTACTGCCAGCCAGGGGCATCGCCCGTCGAACTCGAGTGAAATCTACTGCTATCTATCCACCTAAACTGAATCTTGTCGTAGAGCTTACCTGCGTTAGCCCCAAACCCTACGGGCATGGACCACTCTTTCATGTCGCCTGGAACATGCCTTACTTCCGCATACCAACTAGGCATCACTATAAAATAGTTTTTAGCAGTATTTGGGGCCGCCGACGGGCCGGTAGTAATAGCACTAGCCCAACCAGAAGATGAGGCTTCAATATCGCTCCAGCTGGCAATTTCCAGCTGTTCATGGATTGGGTAAATCCGAAAGCTTCGGCCCACCGGAGAGTAATTCCAGTCAGTATAAGTACCATCTTCAAAAGCGTACGTCGGGCTCGAACCTTGGCCCACTATATACAAATAATCGCCTACCTCTACGTCCTCTGCCGGCAGTCCGGTATTTCCGCTAAAGAATCCTTTTTTACCAAAATCGTCATAGGCACGTAGGATTTCTCCTGTAGTGGAGGAGTAGCTCTTCATGCTACCGTGAGTGCCTTGCGGGACCGCACTAGTGGGTCCCTTTCCAGCGCGTGGGTAACCATACTGAAGGGAGGTTATTACGTATCCAGTCGTATCAACGTCTGGATACTGGTAAGGCGCAGAAACTCCTGTAGAGCCTCGAGCAACACAGTTTTTTGCCTTGCCTTGAGTTTTGACCATAGGGACCACAAACCCTAAAACTCCTAGGCCGTTAAAAGTAGACCCACTATTCTGAGGCTTCCGTAAAACGGTTGTTCCTGTCTGCCCAGAAGACGCTACACCTGGCGACCGCCAATGAGTCCCCGTGGATAGAGTCTCCCCGCTTGGATACCCAATCTTAGCGGGCGTCTTCATAGCCCCAGAGCTGTATACGTAGCTCCCGTACGGCCTGTCCTTGGTAATAATCCAATGCAGAGTACCTTCATCTACATCATGGTCGTAGCCCTTATCACGAGGCATACCCTCCTTGAGTATCAACCCGCTCATACCGTACGAATTGGTAACTCCTAGAATCCTATGCGTTTGTCCAGCCTTAGTGCATAAATAGTACACATCATCGTGAGTGTCAGACAGGATACCGTCCGCGCCAGGAGCTAAACCGCAGTAGCCTCCAAACTTTCTAGCATCGGTTGTTTTGTCCATGAGAGAATCAAAAAACATGTACGCGTTGCTCGTGCCTCTATATATCTTTTCCGTCTCTATACCAAGCACGGCGGTAAAAGCATCTGAGGTCTCATTATGGACCTTTATAGTAGACTGAAACCCATGATAGTTATAGTTGAAGATAATTAGCCTATCGCTGTCGTTAGTAAAGCGTACGTCGTTGTCGTAAAGATCAGTAAGGCCGTTTAATTCCGCAGCTAGAGCAGAGGCGCTAATTCCTACTGGAGATGCTGGAGTCCACGGAGAGGATACTACGTACTCCTCACTTCTGCCGTTGCTGCCTTTCTTAGTGAGCGTAAACTTGAGCAGCTTGGCGCTAGCAGTAAAAGTAAAAGGGCCTTCGTACTCACATATAATATGGCCCTGCAGAGAATTCACCGGAGTCACTGTTGAGCCGCCAGCGTACCCCTTACTGCCTCCTACAGTGTAGTTTACAAAAGGACGTCCAGTAGAGGAGCGAG
>MDTA01065876.1_pt1 | contig 14027 bp, 19 predicted proteins | sample 811151 | NCBI WGS metagenome assembly MDTA01 (sample SAMN05326648, study PRJNA326480) | marine metagenome | isolation source: seawater | place: Indian Ocean: South | collected 2010 | reverse complement strand
TGCTCTACTACTGAGCTACAAGGCCTAAAATCTAAAAGTAATTCTACCTTTAGTTAAATCGTATGGAGTCATTTCAACCATAACATTATCACCAGCTAATACTCTTATTCTATTCTTTCTGAGTTTTCCAGCAGTATGGGCTAAAATTTCATGATTGTTTTCAAGTTTTACTCTAAACATAGCGTTAGGTAATAATTCTGTTACCTTTCCCTTAAATTCTAAAGTCTCTTGTTTTGCCAACTATAAATCCTTTTAATTGTTTTTAGTCTTAATATTGAAAATCTTTTAAAGTTAAATTTATAACTAAAGAACTGTATCTTTCAATACTTCTTTTTTTATTGATTTTTGAGATAAATCAAACTCAATTTAATTTTTTACATCATAAAGCTTTATGTTTAGGTTTGTTCTTAGTATTCCAAGGATCGCCTTGATCATCTAAAGTAACCTCAATCGCCTCTACAAGTATTCTAATTATTGAGTCTCCGGAAAAAATCAGTTTAATTTCGAAGTTATTGTCAGATAATTTTTTATCTTCAATTGCCAGAAAATCAAGAAATTTATCAAAGTTTTTTAGATTAATATTTTTTGCACTTACTTTAAGTACATTTTCGAATTTCAGGATTGTTCTTATTCTCTTATTTTTCCTAAAAACCCCCTTTTCTACATCTTCCCACATGAAACGATTTAGTTGCATAAGAAAAATCTTATTTTTTTTTAAATTGGCAATATTTCCTGTTGAAGTGATTGAGTCTTGAAGGTGAGCAGAAATAACTCTAAGATCGTCTTCTGTTTTAGCTATTAGTTTTAAATTTTTTGCCTTCACATTAAATTCTTCTTATATTTGCATTACAGTTTTTTAATTTATTCTCCAAAAACTCATAGCCTCTATCGAGGTGATATATTCTATTAATAATCGTCCTATTTTCTGCGATTAATCCAGCAAGAACTAAACTCACTGAAGCTCTTAAATCAGTAGCCATAACTTCTGCGCCTGTTAATTTGGATGGCCCTGTTATTACTGCAACTTGATCTTCAATTTGGATATTTGCACCCATACGTTTAAGTTCTGGGACATGCATAAACCTGTTTTCAAAAATATTTTCTTTGATTTTAGATTTGCCCTTTGCACGTGTCATTAAAACTAGAAGTTGAGCTTGTAAATCAGTAGGAAATCCAGGGTATGGTTTTGTGATAACATTTATTTTTTTAATATTTTTACTTTTTAAAACGGTTATCTCTGTTTTTTTAATTTTAATTTGTACACCCATTTTTCTCAAAATTTTAATTTCATTTTTAATAACACTCGGATTAATTTTTTTAAAAACTATTTTCTTTCCAATTAATGCACCAGCAATTATATATGTGCCAAGTTCAATTCTATCGAAAACAATTGAATGAAAAACTTTTTTGTTAGTTTTTTTTGACTCTAAAATAGTTATTTTACGGCCTGTGATTTTAATATTGCCTCCAATTTTGTTTAGGAATAAGATAAGATCTTTAATTTCAGGCTCAATAGCGCTATTATAAAGTATTGTCTTTCCGGAAGCTTTAAATGCAGCTAAAATCGCATTTTCAGTTGCGCCAACAGAAATACTTGGAAATCTTATTGTACATCCTTTAAGGCCTTTCTTAGCTTCAGCAATTATATAGCCGTTTTTAATTTTAATTTTTGCTCCAAGTTTTTTTAGTGCGAAAAGATGAAGGTCAACTGGTCGAGTGCCTATAGCACACCCGCCAGGTAAAGAGATTTTGGCTTTTCCATATTTTGTTAATAAAGGTCCGAGAACTAGTACTCCGGCTCTCATGGTTTTGACTAATTTATATGGAGCTAATGTGTTTACATCTTTTTTTTTATTTAAAATTTCAATTAAATTTTTATTTTTTTTCAAGCTAGTTTTTAGGCCGATAAACTTTAATAAGTCTAACATTGTAAAAATATCTTTAACTAGTGGAATATTTTTTAATTTAACATGTTCAGCTAATATAGTTGCTGCTAGTATTGGTAAAGTTGCATTTTTAGAACCTGAAATTGATATTTTTCCAGTTAATTCTTTACAGCCTTTAATAATTAATTTCTGCATTGAAGATTTTAAATCTTTGGAAGAGTAACGCCTTTTTGCTTCATATATTTACCTTTTCTATTGGCATAGGTAATTTTTGGTTTTTCATTTCCTTTTAAAAACACGAATTGAGCTACTCCCTCATTAGCATATATCTTTGCGGGTAAAGGTGTTGTATTTGAAAATTCTAAAGTTACGTGGCCCTCCCAGCCTGGTTCTAAAGGAGTTACATTTACAATAATTCCACACCTAGCATAGGTTGATTTTCCCAAACAAATAACAAGAATATCCTCTGGAATCTTAAAATACTCTATAGTTCTTGCTAAAGCAAAAGAGTTTGGAGGTATAATACACTCTTTTCCTGTTTTAGTAATAAAACTATCTTTTTTAAATTTTTTGGGATCAACTACTCGTGAATTAACATTAGTAAAAACTTTAAATTCATTTGAGACTCTCGCGTCATAACCAAATGACGACAAACCAAAAGAAATTTTTCCTTTTCTAATTTGTTTGCTTACAAACGGTTTGATCATTCCTTTAGTCTTGGAAAGTTTTTTTATCCACTTATCTGAAAGAACTGTCATTTTTTTTTTTTTTATTAGCTTTAAATTTCTTTCTTTTTTTTAAATTTTTTTTTAAAGCTAATTCACGGATTTTAAGAGAGTAATCTTTTTCAGTAAAAGATTTCATTCAGATTTAGCTTTTATCTGGATTTGTTAGATCTTCAAGTGTAATGGGTTTTTCAATGTCGTGCATTACATCTTTTTTTTTTGTTTCAGGGCTTAAACTTGACTTTTTTGCTCTTCGTTGTTCAATTCTAGCTTTACGCTTAGCCTCTTTTTTCATCGCTTTATCGCCTCTAGTAGATTTATAGTCATAGTGAATACCCATTTTAGCGCTCCTTTAGTATTACCTTTTTTACTTCTTGAATTGAATTTATGCAAGCTTAATCCTTATAAATTTTCTATTATTACTAGAACTTTTATTAAAAATCTTAAGAAGTTTCGTTCTTTAGTTAATCAAAAATTTGTACTCTAATTTATTTAAAAAGTCTTTTTTTAAATTCATCTTGAAGAATAGTAGGCTTATCTATGTCAATAAATTTTGCTTTATTTCTTTTTATAAAAAAAATATTGTTAAGTGAACTCGAGGGATCATCAATTATATTTCTTGAACCATGGTCCGACAAAAAATAAATATCAGCAAAATTAATTTTTTCTTTTGACAAATTTTTTAAGAAATTATCTATAAAAATTATTGTACACTTTCTGTCTATATTGTGAAAATAAGTATGTTGCTCTATATCTAATGAATTATTGTAATTTCCTAATGATCTCAGTCCTTCATAACTACAATTTTCATTAAAACCATATGGTTTATGTGGAACTAAAAAATGTCCAAAAATCAAATCATATTTTTTTGATTTAATATCATCTGCTACAAATGACAAAGTTGAAACGAATGATGCTTTTTCACCTTGAGGACTTAATGTAACATCAATTAGATTAAATTGTCTTAACGCTCTCCAAACAAATAAAGAAGCTATTGATCCATTATATTTCCATGCGTTAACAAAATGAGTTAAAGGGCTTTCTTTAAATCCTTCAATATATTTTTTCTTCTCAAACGGGTTAAAGCTTTTGCACTTTTTAACACTTAAATTATTACAAAAATTTATATGCACTGATTGAAAAACAGAAACCGATTTAAAGTTTTCAAATAATTCATTCTTTAAAAAAGTGTTATTGTAGTGAAAATTATTATTCTCTTCTTTTATAAACTCTTTCGGGTTTAAAATTTTTTGATTAACTAAAGAGCCAATTGATTTTATTGTGGAGGGAAACTTTGTTTTTACGTTTGAAAATAAAATTAAATTATGATTCTTTGCTAAAGAATACATTAAATTATCAAATTCTTTTCCTTCTGAGGTTTTACTTTCGTAGCTATTTATGCCAGACATTTCATCAAATATTAATATTACTTTTACATTTTCACTCATTGAAGATACATTCTTTTTGAAATTTAAAAGATTTGAAATTGATTTATTATCAAACAAAGATGTTAACAAAAGTGACACAATCACTACTAAAGAAATTTTTGCAGCATTCTCTTTTAGAGTAAAATTAAATAATAGTAATGCTATAAACATTAAAAAAAGTAATAATAAGCTTGCATAGTAAGGTCCACCAAAATTGTTTGTTAGAAAAGACAATGAATTAGTTAATTCTCTATGTAAACTTAAGTGATTATCTAGTCCATACAAAGCAATTAAAGTTGTAAAAACATAAAGAGATTTTATTTTATTTAATTTTTTTAGATAAAAAACACAAAAAATAGATAGAGCCCATAAAGTAATAAAAAATGATAAAGAAAGAAAAATTTCAACTTTGAAAACTTGAAATTTAAAGAACCATGTTGGAAATAAACAAATAAAATAAAAAAAACTATAAAGGAATAAATTCATACATTCTTCTTTTAGTATCACTTATAGTTGTAATATTTTTTATTTTGACAATTTTAGACATTTCATTTTTAAAATTCTCTTCGGTATAATCTGGAAATATGTCTCCTTTCAAAGATAGCATGAACTGACTGGTGGGATCTTCTTTAGGAACAAACTCTATTAAACCTGTTGGCGCTAAAGATGTAAGCCAAATAATTACTTGTTTTAGTGGAACATTTTTAGCGATAACTAAATGATGGATTAAAGCTAATGCTAAAATACAGTCAAACTTCGCTCTTTTATTAAAACTTTTTCTCTCTTCATCATTCCAACCCAAATTACTACTGGGATTTGTAAAATCTAAATAAAGTGGCAAAATGTTATAATCATTCTCTTTAGAATTTAAATAATTTCTATCTAATACTTTTAAGTCAAAATCAAAACCAATAACATTTTTTACATTATTTTGAATTGCAACCTTTGAGAATTTTCCATCATTACAACCTAAATCTGCTAATAAATTAATTTTTTTATTTTTTTTAATAAAATTTTCAACTATTTCTATCTTTTTTTTTTCTTCATTATCTGAATAGGTATTCTTTTCAGAATATTTGTCCCAAGTTGTTATCTGTTTTTTTAATTTAAGTTTTTTAATAAAACTTTTTAACCTTTGCAGCATAAATTTAAATGCATTTTTAGTTAGCCCTTTTGTTTTTTTAATTTTGTTATGTGTAATATCAAGATTTTTTGTGGCTTTTTGTTCAATCTTATTTAATAAAAACACCTGAAAAAAAATTGTTGGATTGAAAAAATGATGAGTCTTTAGAACTGAGGATAAATCAGAAGTTTTTATTCCTTCAAGATTTCCTTTAAACCAGTTGTTAAAATTAATTCCCGTTTTTGATGTTAAAATTAGTGGATTTAAAAAATTTTCACAAAATTGAGTATGAGCTCCCCAAAACTCATTCTCTTTATATTCATCGATAGAAAGTGCATCAATGAAAATTGGTTTTAAATTTTTAAATTGAACATTATACGCACTTGCATCAATTAATTTTGCGCCTTTTTCGAGAAGAAATAGCTGTAAATCTAAATGAAAAACAGCCGCGTCTTTAAGTTGATTGAATGTCCACTCATACGGGTAAGAAATGTATTCTAGCTTTTCATGTTCAATAACTAATGAATTGTCGGTTGATTTTAATTTTAATATTTCTTCAGAGTTGATTTCTTTAGTATCAACTAGAAATTTTTTTTCAATTAGCTCTTTAATTAAATTGTTTTTTCTTAAAAAATCGTATTTTGTTTGACCGTTGGAAAAAACCTCTCTAAAAATTCTATCTTTATAATAAAATATCTTAGCAGAGGGATCTCTGAATGATCCAGCATCATAAATCTTCATTCTATTAACTAATCAATTTTTTTTTCTTTTTTTTTAAAAAGTTTGGAAAGTACATTCTTAAATTTTCTCCAATAAATTGTTACAGTAGCACCTATTGCTGCTACGAAACCAATAATAGCTTGTAGAATAATGCCTCCAGTACCAGGATCGAGATATGCCTGAGAACTTGTTTGCATTAAAAAAGTGTAAAAAAGGACTAAAAATAAATTTTTGAACATTCAAGACTATATTAATTTATTTAGATTAATACAACCTTTCGAGTTTGCTAATTGAATTTTTTTTTAATAAATATAAATAATAATGATAATAATACCGCAACTAGTACGTCTTGAAAAGGAGTGGCATAAGGATAACAATAATTCCATAAAATCACTAAAATTAACCAGATAATCCAATTTACTATTTCAAACATGTATTTTAGTCTTTAAAAAATCTTTTTTTTATTAATGCAGAAAGAAACATTATGATAATAAAAAAAATAATTGGTAAATAAATTTCTTTTTCAAAAAATAAACTTGTAAAGCTAAAGCTATCAGCTTGTTTTATATATTTATTTATTCCTGACCCAATAGTATTCCAAATAAAAAACATAGGGGCAAAACCTATTAAACTTGCTAAAAAATAATTTGTTTTTTTTATATTAAAGATAACCGGTAAAACATTTTGTAACCCGAAAGGAATTCCTAAGCCTCATGCTAATCTAAAAGCTAAAAAGTAATTAAATTCATTTTGTTTAAATAAATTGACATATTTATTAAATTTATTTTTTAATAATTCATAAACCAATTCCTTAAAAAAAAAATTGGCTATTAAATAAAGACTCAACGCGCCGACAGAAATCGATAATACCGATATAAAAGTTCCAATCCATTTACCAAATAAAATACCTGATACAATTAAAAGTGGTGATCCAAAACCAAGCAAAGATACCCAAATAATGCTAAAAATAAAAAAAAAGAAAAGATTTACGAAAAGATTATTGCCTATAGTTCTTTCTAAATTTAATTGTAATTCCTTATAATATAAAAATTCATCTAATCTGGTCAAATCAATATAAGAGAATATTATGTAAAGAAAAGTAATTAATATTACTAAATAAATTACTCCTAAAAAAACTTTCAAACCTTTACTCATAATTTACCTGTACAATAGACGACAATTAAAATATATACCTAAAAATATTTATGAAAAGAACTTATCAACCAAGTAATATAGTCAGAAAAAGAAGACATGGATTTAGGGCTAGAATGGCTACAAAATCTGGAAGACAGCTCATTGCAAGAAGAAGAGCTAAAGGTCGTAAAACAATATCAACATAAAAATTAATGGTTAAGCTTGAAAGTTTAAAGAAAAGCAACCAATTTCAAAAGGCTCTAAAAGAAAAAAAAATACACTCGAAATATTTTTCTATTTTTGCAGCAAAAAACTTCTATAAACCAAGATATAAAGATAACTTACTAATAAGTTTTGTCATGAAAAAAAAAATTGGCAATGCAGTAAAAAGAAACAAAATACGAAGGAAATTAAAAGCAATTGTTCATAAATTATTAAAAAAAAAGGGTGCAATTAATAAGGATTACACTTATATAGTTTTCGGAAAGTCTGATGCTTATGCACAAAAACAAAATGTGCTTTTGCCATTGATAGAAAAAAGTTTTGATAGATTAAAAAAGTAAGATGATAAAATTCATAATTAAATTAAAAATTAAACTTATTGAAATTTACAAATATTTATTTTCACCATTGTTAGGGAATAATTGTAGATATTCCCAAAGTTGTTCAGAATTTTATATAGACTCTCTGAAAAAACATGGTTTAATGAGCGGATCATTTCTAGGGATCAAAAGAATTTTAAGTTGTCATCCAATAAAAATTTTAGGCGGGGGATCAAGCTTTGACTTTGTCCCTGAAAAAAAAGAAATAGAGACAAGACAATTAACGGATAAAAAATAATGGATAATAGGAATGTTTTTATAGCTATAGCTTTATCAATGTCGGTACTTCTATTTTGGGCAGCCTTTTTTGAAACACCAAGAAATAACACAAAGCAAAATCCTCAACAAAAAACTGAACAAAAAGTCCAACAAAATTCGATAACGCCAACAATAACTCAGCCATCAGTAGAAAAAAAACTTACTAGAGAAGAGTCGATCAAAAAAGAAAAAAGGGTGATAATTGAAAATGATAATTTAATTGGATCTCTCTCCCTAAAAGGAGCTTTAATTGACGATATATCTTTTAAAAAACATAAGCTCAAAGTTGATAACAACGAAAATATTATTTTCTTAAACCCTCCTGAAACAGAAAACGGTTTTTTTATTGAAACTGGTTGGACAAGTATTGGTAACAAAATAAAAGTTCCGACCAAAGAGACCGTTTGGTCTGTGAAAGGAAATAATGTTTTAAATGCAAGCTCGCCTGTAGTACTGCAATGGAATAATCAAGAGGGAATAATTTTTGAAAAGAAAATTGAATTGGATAATAAATATTTATTTAAGATTTCACAGCAAGTAAAAAATAATTCAAATTCATCCATAGATTTATTTCCATACGCTCAGATGACAAGAAATAAAATTCCGGATGATATACAAAATTTTTATATACAACATGAGGGGTTTATTGGTGTATTTGATGATGAATTGAAAGAGGATGATTACGATGATGTGGAAGATAAAAAAATTGTGAGAGAGACCAATGCTGGATGGTTTGGTATAACAGATAAATATTGGATGACTGCTTTCGTGCCAGAAAGCGGGAAAAATTTTAAGTCAACTCTCTTGTATGAAAATGGATTTAAAGCCAATTATATTATTAATAAACCAACCACTATAGGTAAATCTTCTATCGGCATTAATGAGTTAAAGCTATTCGTAGCTGCAAAAGAAGTGGAGACAATAGATGGTTACGCTGCTGAACAACAAATAAATAAATTTGATTTAGTAATTGATTGGGGTTGGTTTTATTTTTTTACCAAACCTTTATTTTTTGTGATTGATTATTTATTTAAAATTTCAGGAAACTTTGGGACTGCAATAGTTTTACTTACAATTGCTATAAGATTAATATTTTTCCCACTTGCCAATTTTTCATTTAGATCAATGGCGAAAATGAAAGCTGTTCAACCAGAAATGATGCGGCTAAAAGAACTTCATAAAGATGATAAAGTCAAACTCCAGCAAGAAATGATGGCATTGTATAGAAAAGAAAAAATTAACCCAGCATCCGGTTGTTTGCCAATTTTAATACAAATTCCCTTCTTTTTCGCCATATATAAGATGTTATTTATTTCTTTAGAAATGAGGCATCAACCTTTCTTTGGTTGGATCAAAGATTTGTCAGACAAAGATCCAACCTCAATTTTTAATTTTTTTGGCCTAATACCATGGGATCCGCCAAGTTTTTTAATAATTGGTATTTGGCCCATACTAATGGGATTATCTATGTGGGTTCAACAAAAACTAAATCCAGCCCCTGCAGATCCAATTCAGGCTAAAATTTTTGCTTTCTTTCCACTTTTCCTTACAATTATTCTTGCTTCGTTTCCTTCTGGTTTAGTTGTTTATTGGACCATTAACAACATTCTTACTATAGCTCAGCAATGGGTTATAATGAAAAATACCAAAGTTAAAACAAACTAAATGTCAGAGGAATTTTCTTTCGAGAATATTAAAAAAATTTGGCCCCAAGATGCGCCTGCTGTACAAAATATTCCTAAATATATTACAAAATATAAAAATGAAAAGATCGTAATTAAATATGGTGGTAATGTTCTGATAGACAGGAACATATTTAATAACTTTATTGATGATATAAGTATTCTAAATAAATTAGGTCTATCTATTGTAGTTGTGCATGGTGGAGGCCCAAGAATTAAAAGAGAGCTAGATAAGCATAATATTCAATCAAAATTTATTAATGGTTTGAGAGTAACAGATAAAGAGGTGCTGAAGATAGTTGAAAAAGTTTTGATTGAATTTAATAATGATATTGTAAATTCTCTAAAAGAAAAAGGCACTATAGCAATTCCGCTTAATACAAAAACAAATAATATTATTAATGTATTGCCTGAAAATAAAGAACTTGGATTTGTCGGAATACCAGAAAAGATAAATTCAAATATTATTGAAAAAATTATTAATCAAAAACAAATACCGGTTGTTGCCCCGTTAGGATTAGATAAAGATAGACAAACGTTCAATTTAAATGGAGATACCGCAGCAAATGCTATTGCAAAAAAACTTAAATCAAGAAGACTTTTATTAATGACTAATGTCGAAGGTGTTTATGATGATAAAAAAAATTTAATTTCAGAAATCAAACCTTTTGATCTAGAAAATTTAATAAAGTGGAAAGTAGTCCAGGGTGGCATGATTCCAAAAATAAAGAATTGTGTTGATGCTGTCGAAAATGGAGTAAGAGGTGTTGTAATACTTGATGGGAGAAAACCTCATTCTATTCTTCATGAAATATTTTCTGATAAGGGCGCTGGGACTCTAATAAGAAAATGAAAGATCTTAAAAAAATTAAATATTGGTTATTTGACTTAGACAATACTCTTTACGATGGAGCTACAAAAGTTTTTGAACAAGTTGATAAAAAAATGACAAAATTTATTTCCGAAAAACTTAAAGTTACTCCTGAAGAAGCAAAAAAAATTCAAAAAAACTATTTTCAAGAGTACAATACTACCCTTAATGGAATGATAAAACATCACAAAATCGATGCTGATGAGTTTTTAGAATTTGTTCATGATGTAGATCTTAATTTTTTAAATAAAGACAATCTTTTAGAGGATCAAATTAGAAAATTAGAAGGAAAAAAAATAATTTTTACGAATGGTTCAAGGGCTCACGCAATTAATGTGACAAAAAGAATAGGAATTGACAAGCTTTTTGACGGTATTTTTGATATTAGGGACTCAGAATTTATTCCTAAACCTTCAAAAGAGCCATATAAAAAATTGGTAGAAGATTACAAAATTGAGCCACAATATTGTATATTCTTTGAAGACATAGCAAGAAATTTAAAACCAGCTTATGAGATGGGTATGAAAACTGTATGGATTAAAAATAATGAGCCATGGGCGGCAAAATTTTCAGATGCAGATTTTATTAATTATAGAACAGACAAACTTTCAACTTTTTTAAAGGAGATAAATGAAATTAAATGAACTTGAAAAAATAATAAATGATGCTTTTGAAAATAAGCAAAATATTTCTGATAACTCAGATAAAAAGATTTTAGATGCAATAAGTGAAACAATCGAACTTACAGACAAAGGCAATGTTAGAGTTGCAAATAAAACAAATGGGAAATGGTCTGTTAATCAATGGGTAAAAAAAGCAATTTTATTGAGTTTTAGAGTCAATAAAATGACAATGTCAAAAGGTCCATATACAACCTGGTATGATAAAGTACCTGGAAAATCAGTTTTGTGGAATGAGGATGATTGGAAAAAAGCTGGATACAGACACGTTCCTAATGGAGTTGTAAGAAAAGGCTCTTTTATAGCTAAAGGTGTTGTTTTGATGCCGTGTTTTGTAAATCTTGGAGCTTACGTTGATGAAGGCACAATGATTGATACCTGGGCCTCTGTAGGCTCGTGTGCTCAAGTAGGAAAAAACTGTCATGTTTCAGGTGGAGCAGGCATTGGTGGAGTGCTAGAACCACTACAAGCTGGACCTGTAATAATTGAAGATAATTGTTTCATTGGTGCTCGTTCAGAAATTGCAGAAGGTGTATTAGTCGAAGAGGGAGCCGTGATATCAATGGGGGTTTATATAGGAGCATCTACTAAGATAGTAGATCGAAATTCGGGTGAAATAACTTACGGAAAAGTCCCTGCATATTCAGTAGTGGTACCAGGTTCATTGCCAAACAAAAAAAATCCAAACGGGCCGTCTCTTTATTGTGCTGTAATAGTAAAAAAAGTTGATGAAAAAACTAGAAGTAAAACATCGATTAATGATTTATTAAGGGATTAATGTTGAGCTTTAATGAATTAAAATTAGCCAAAGAACTTATAAAATTTCCAAGTGTCACTCCGAAAGATGCGGGGGCTATAAAATTTTTAAGTAAAAAATTAAGATTATTAGGTTTCAAATGCAAGATTTTAGAATTTAAAGATAAAAACAGCAAACCAATTAAAAATTTATATGCTAGGTTGGGAAAGAAACAACCAAATCTTTGTTATGCCGGCCACACAGATGTAGTGCCTCCAGGTAATATTAATGATTGGACTAAAGATCCCTTTAAACCGATTATAAAAAATAATCATCTTATAGGCAGGGGTGCAAATGATATGAAAAGCTCAATTGCCTGCTTTATCTCAGCAGTTAGTCAATTTTTAAAAACTAATACAAATTTTAATGGCTCAATAAGTTTTTTAATAACTGGTGATGAAGAAGGTTACGCTATAAATGGAACAAAAAAAGTCGTTAATTATCTTCAAAAAAGAAAAGAAAAAATAAACTTTTGTATTGTTGGAGAACCAACAAATCCAAATAAATTAGGTGAAATGATAAAAATCGGAAGGAGAGGAAGCCTAACAGGTAAAATTGATATATTTGGTGTACAAGGACATGTAGCTTATCCCCATCTGTTGAATAATCCCATAAATACTCTAATTACCCTTTGTAAAAAACTAAAAGATAAAAAATTAGATAAAGGAAATAAAAATTTTCAACCTTCTAACCTTGAATTTACACGTATTTTTGTAGATAACAAAGCACATAACGTAATACCAGCAAAAGCTAGTGCTCAATTTAACATTAGGTACAACAATATACATACTGCTAAATCTCTGAAAAAAACAATTAATAGCATTACTAGAAATTTATGCAAAAAGAAAAATTGTAGGTTTGCTATAAAATATATTGCTAATGGAGATGCATTTATAACTAAACCGGAAAAAACTATTTTTATGGCTAAAAAAATTATAAAAAAAATAACAAAAATTAATCCAAAATTCTCCACAACAGGAGGCACCTCAGATGCAAGATTTATAAAAAAGATTTCCCCATGTCTTGAGTTTGGTCTTGTAAATAAAACTATGCATAAAGTAGATGAGTGCGTTTCAATATCAGATCTAAAAAAACTTACGAATATTTATAAAAATATTTTGATAGAATATTTTAAGTGAAACTTTATAAAATTAAAAAATCAAATATTGATAAAAACGGTTTATATGCCAATTGTGATATTAAGGTTGGTACAAAAATAATTGAGTATAAGGGAAAGATTATTACAAGAAAAAAGGCTGAGGAAGATCCGAAATTCGATAATGACAAAGCAATATATCTTTTTAATTTAAACAAAAAATATGATTTGGATGGGGATTTTAAATACAATACTGCTAGGCTAATAAATCATTCTTGTAATCCTAATTGTGAGGTAGATGGAACAGGATTAAAGTTATGGATTTACGCAATTAGAGATATAAAAAAAGGAGAGGAATTATCTTATGATTATGGATTTAGTTTTGATGAAGACTTTAAAAAATACCCTTGCAGATGTGGAGCTAAGAATTGCGTTGGATATATTGTAAGATCTGAGTCAAGATGGAGAATTAGAAAATCAAAAAATTATAAATCACATAATAAATGAAAAAAATTTTATTTATTTCTAATAGAAACCCTTTTGCAGAAAGATTTTCTGGAGATGTTATTAGAGCTAAAAAATTTGTTAAATATTTAAGTAGAAACAATTATGTAAAAGTAATAAGTCCGAATAATGATAACACTACAATAAAAGAGAGCAAACTTAATTATGAGGGATTTGAAAGTTCAAATTTTTTGTTGAAATTTATAAGAATCTTATTTTCTCTTTTTAACTTTAAACCAATGCAATTAGGTTTTTTTTACAATTCAAAAATAGATAAATTCGTAAAAGATAATTTTGAAAATTATGATTATATTTTTTTTCAATCATTTAGATCTGCACAATATTTACCAGAAAAATTTATAGGGATTACAATATTGGATTTGGCGGACTTAATGTCAAAAAACTATAAACAAACAAGTAATAATTTAATTTTTTTAAATCCATTAAAATTTATTTATTTTTTAGAAAGTAAACTTTTAAAAAGTTATGAAAAATTTTGTTTAAATAATTTTGAAAAAATTTT
>MDTA01163862.1_pt1 | contig 14028 bp, 12 predicted proteins | sample 811151 | NCBI WGS metagenome assembly MDTA01 (sample SAMN05326648, study PRJNA326480) | marine metagenome | isolation source: seawater | place: Indian Ocean: South | collected 2010 | reverse complement strand
TGAGTACCTTCCAAATGAAAATTTGAAATCATTTATTAAAGCGAATGCTTTAATAGAAGATTTATTAAAAAAAAATTTTAATAGAAGCGATACACTTATTGCAGCAGGTGGTGGAATAATCGGTGATTTTGCAGGATTTGTAGCAAGCATCTTAAAAAGAGGAGTTAACTTTATAAATTTGCCATCAACATTGTTGGCTCAAGTAGATTCTTCCATCGGAGGTAAAACAGGAGTTAACTCAATGAAAGGAAAAAATCTAATTGGTTCATTCTATCAACCCAAAATAGTTATTAGCGAAATTGGATTACTGAAGAGTTTATCTAGAAGAAATTTAATTTGTGGATTTGCTGAAATTTTAAAACACTCCTTAATTCATGATAATAATTTTTTTAAATTTTTAAATAAGAATGCAGAAAATATTATAGAAAAAATTGACACACATATTATAAGAAACGTGATTACAAAAAGCTGTAAAATTAAATTACACTTTGTGAATAAGGACGAAAAAGAGAAAAATAAAAGGATGATTTTAAATTTTGGTCATACTTTTGCTCATGGTATTGAGGCAGCAAGTAATTATTCAGGAAAAATAAATCATGGTGAAGCTGTACTTATGGGAATGATTTTAGCAACAAAATTGTCTGCTAGAAAAAAAATATGTTCTCAAGAGACTTTAAATAAAATTCAATCGATTTATGAAATTAACAATTTACCTAGAAATTTAAAAGCCTTTTTTTCAAAAAAAGGTTTGGACAAAGTTGTGGATTTTATGAAAGTTGATAAAAAAAATTACGATAGCAAAATTAATTTAATACTTTTAAAAAGAATTGGAAAAACTACAGAACCTGGAAACTTTAAAATAAGTGTAAAAGAAATCAAAAATATTATTAAAAAAATCAGTTAATCTTTATTTCTAAAGAATGAATCTTTTTTTCAATATCATCTTTTAAAATATTTATTATCTTTTTATGAGAATCAAGCTTATTAAAAGACTTTAGGAAATCAGATTCTATTATTATTTTTAAGTGTAGTTTACTTTTATTGAAAGACTTATGCTTTCTATGTAAGTGTGTATTATCGATTATTTCTATCTTATTAACCTGAATATTATTTATAATTTTTTCTTTCAAAGTTTCTATAAAACTTTTCATTAAGTATCCATTCTACTATATAATATAGAGTTATTATGAAAAATATTTGTGAATGGAGCAAGTGTAATAAAATAGGAGTTTATAGAGCCCCTGTAGAAAAAGATAATAGTAAAAAATTTAGATTATTATGTCTCGAGCATATCAAAATTTTTAACAAAAGTTGGAATTATTTTGAGAATATGCAAGAAGAAGAAATTGAAAGTTTTATTAAATCGGACTTAACTTGGCACAAACCAACAAAAAGCTTTGGATCTCCTGATAACTTTTTTAAAATATTATGGGTAAATGCCTTAGAAGATAAATCTGGGATGTTTAAAAATTCTACCTTCAAGAATTTAAAAAAATCAAGTCTCTCAGATAAAGATAGGCATGCTTTAGAAATTTTAGGGTTAAAAAATGATACAAATTGGTCTGATATACAGAGACGATTTAAAACACTTGTAAAGAAATACCATCCTGATAAAAACCATGGCAGTAGAAAATATGAGGATGTACTAAAAAAAATAACTCTAGCTTATAGTCAATTAAGACATAGCATGAGTAAATGATAAACTTATGGATTTAGAAAACCAAAAGCCAGATTTAAAGATTTCTGTTAGACAAACATTCGGATTAGATACAGACATGGAGATTGAGGGTTTCTCAAAAAGAAATCAATATGTTCCAGATATAGACGAAGATTATAAATTTGATAGAGACACAACCTTAGCAATACTCTCGGGCTTTGCATTTAATAAAAGAGTTTTAATTCAAGGTTACCATGGAACAGGTAAATCAACTCATATAGAACAAGTTGCTTCAAGACTTAATTGGCCTTGTGTCAGAGTAAATCTTGATAGTCACATAAGTAGAATAGATTTAATTGGTAAGGATGCAATTATAATCAAGGATGGAAAACAAATAACTGAGTTTAAAGAGGGAGTTCTGCCTTGGTCTGTTCAAAACCCTGTGGCATTAGTATTTGATGAATATGATGCGGGTAGACCTGATGTCATGTTTGTTATTCAAAGAATTTTAGAAAGTGATGGCAAATTTACTCTTTTAGATAAAAATAAAGTAATTAAACAAAATAAGTTTTTTAGAATGTTTGCAACAACTAACACTGTAGGTCTTGGAGACACAACTGGACTTTACCATGGAACTCAACAAATTAATCAAGGCCAAATGGATAGATGGAATATTGTAACAACACTAAACTATCTAAAAGCGGAAAAAGAATTAGAAATAGTTCTGGCGAAAAATAAAAAGTTGAATAATGCCAAAGGTAAAGAAAAAATTCTTAATATGATTAAAGTAGCTGATCTAACAAGAAATGGATTCGTAAATGGGGATATTTCAACAGTAATGAGTCCCAGAACTGTTATACATTGGGCAGAAAATGCGGAAATTTTTAAAGACACAGGTTATGCCTTCAGAGTCACGTTTTTAAACAAATGTGATGAGCTAGAGAGAAAAATTGTTGCAGAGTATTATCAAAGATGTTTTGGTGAAGATCTTCCAGAGTCCTCTATAAACGTAAATATTAGTTAAAATGCAAAAAAAAGAAGATCGCTTAGAAGTATTTAAAAGCGCTTTGATTTCAACAATAAAATCAATATCACAAAAAAAAGATTGTGAAGTGAATTTTGGAAAATCATCAAATTTTGAAAACGATAACAAAGTTGTAAACCTTCCTAATTTAAACAAAATAGATAGTTTGCAAGATTTTGCATTAATTAGGGCAAAGGCTGACTCCGAAGCTTTAAGACTTAAATATAGTAACAAAGATATTTTTGAAAAATATAAACCTAGAGGCGAAATGTCAAAAAAACTTTATAAAATCGCCGAAAAAATCAGATATGAAAAAATAGGTAGTGAAAAATTCTTAGGGGTGAAAAAAAACTTATTTTCAGAATATAAAGATAGTAAAAAGAGCTCAGAAACCAACAAAAATCAATTAGAAGAATCTTTTGATAAGTACCTGAAGAGTCACTTTTTTGATATCAAGGAGACAAGAAAGTCAAAGGTAAATTTTGCCAAAAATTTTAAAAAAAATCTTAATTATCTTAAAAATAACCTTAGAGATCAGAGTAAGTTTAATCAGTTAATTTCTGAAATTATTTCTGAACTTAATATTGAGGATAAAGACTATAGCGAAGATAGAGAGGAAAGTGAAAAAAATTTAAATAATCCTGAAAAACAGAAGTCTCAAGATGAAGCTAATAAACAACTGGCTGAAAAGCAACAAAAGCAGGAACTTTCAATTGATACGCGACCCCCTGATACAAAAGATATATCAGGCGAAGATGATAAAAGTATAGAGGAAATTGAGGAAGCGGGTGAAAAGACCGATCTAAGACCAAAAACAATTTTTTCTCAAATTACCAAAAAATATAAAATTTATACTGATAAATTTGATGAGGTTGTTAAAGCAGAAAGTTTGGAGAGCAAAGAAGAGCTAGAAAGATTAAGAACAACTTTAGATCAACAGCTTTTACAATTGAAAAGCTTTGTTTCTAAATTGGCAAATAAGTTACAAAGAAAACTTTTGGCTAAACAAAATAGATCATGGGACTTTGATCTTGAGGAAGGTATGCTTGATACTTCTAAATTAACTAGAATAATAATAGACCCATTAAATTCTCTTTCTTTCAAAAAAGAAAAGGAAACAGACTTTAAAGATACTCTAGTAACTATCTTGATTGATAATTCAGGATCTATGAGAGGTAAACCAATTTCAGTAGCTGCTATATGTGCTGATATATTGTCGCGAACTTTGGAAAGATGCTCAGTTAAAGTTGAGGTCTTAGGCTTTACTACAAAACACTGGAAGGGCGGTTCGAGTAGAGAAAAATGGATAAATAGTGGCAAACCTAATTTTCCTGGAAGATTAAATGATCTAAGACATATAATTTATAAATCTGCAGATACACCTTGGAGACAATCTAAAAACAATATTGGTTTAATGCTTAAAGAGGGGTTATTAAAAGAAAATATAGATGGAGAAGCTCTTAGATGGACATTTAATAAAATGAGGAAAAGAAAAGAAGAAAGAAAAATATTAATGGTTATATCTGATGGTGCTCCAGTTGATGATTCTACATTATCAACAAATGCTAATGACTATCTAGAGAGCGATTTAAAAAATACAGTTAATTCAATTGAAAACTTTTCCTCAATAGAATTATTGGCTATAGGAATTGGTCATGATGTAACACGTTATTACAATAAAGCTGTAAAAATTACAGACGTTCATGATCTAGGTGATGCCATGATAAATCAATTGACGGATCTTTTTTCAAGCAAGAAAGTTCTTCATTAGTAAATTTTTGAAGATAATTCTGCTTCTTCTAGAATAGTTTTTCTCAAAAACAACCTAAATGGTATTAACATTAAAAAAGACATTAACATTTTTACTATAAAATCGCCCGCTGCCAATGAAATCCAAGGAACTCCTGTATTATAAAAAGAGATTGAGAAAAATAAAAAGGTATCCACTAATGAACCAAAAAATGAGGATGTTAATGGAGCTATAAACCATTTTTTTCTTCTCAAAATATCAAAAATACTTACATCTAATAATTGTGCAAATAAAAATGCTGTACCGGATCCAATTGCAATTCTGATTGATATTAGATCTTTAAAATTAGTTGAAAAATATAATGTTAACAAAACTCCAGTAATAAAACCTAAATAAACAATTCTTCTAGCAAGAAATTTACCATATTTTCTATTTGCAAGATCAGTGATTAAAAAAGTTACGGGATAAGTAAATGCTGCATATGTCAGCAAGCTCTCCATTCCAAAATATTTTACAGGAAATTGAACTAAATAATTTGAAATGGCAACAAGACTAGCCATTGATAATGCTAGTCCAAAAAAAAGTTTAGATTTAGGCATGAAATCTTAAGCTTTTTTTAGTATTATTTTGGTTCGATATTGTTTTGCTTTTTTTGAAAGTCTAAAAACTTTGGCTGATTTGAGAAATTTATCAATACCCCCTTTAAAGTCTACAGTTCTTAGAGCAGAATTAGAGACTTTAAGGGTAATATTTTTTTTTAAAGTATCGCTTTTAAATTTTATTTTTTTTATTCCAGGATTGAATTTTCTTTTTGTTTTATTGTTAGCGTGACTAACGTTGTGCCCATTTAGAGGTCCTTTTCCTGTAAGCTCACATTTTTTAGTCATAAAATATCCATTAGGTGTATAATTCGAGCAGAATATATAATCAAGTAAATATATATGTCTATTGACAATGTTTGTATCTAAGAATAATAAACTGAATGGATTTTTTCCTCCCTGTCGCACAAGTTCAAGTAAGTATTTTGGTAATTTTGCTGCTCAGCTTTATTGTTGGTTTCATATCTGGACTTTTTGGCATAGGTGGAGGCTTTTTGATGACGCCTGTTTTGATATTCTTAGGAATACCCCCTGCATTTGCTGTAGCCAATGAAGCAAACAATATATTGGGAACTTCAGTTTCAGGTGCATTGCATCACTGGTTTAGAAAAACTTTAGATTATAAAATGGGTATAACAATTGTATCTGGCGGCGTTTTTGGTACAGCAGCTGGAATGTTTATTTTTGCCTATCTCAAAGAGAAGGGAATAATTAATGTAAGTATTACTTTAGCATATATTTATATGCTTATTATAGTGGGTACACTTATGTTCGCAAAAGGATACAAAGAACTAATTAATCTCAGAAAAAAAATTGTTGTAAAGAGAAAAGCACATGACCATTACTGGATTCATGGTTTACCTTTTAGAATGAAATTTCATAAATCAAGACTTTATGAAAGCGCTATTGTGCCAATCATGTTGGGATTCATCGTAGGAATATTCGCATCAATTATGGGAGTTGGGGGGGCATTTTTAATGGTGCCAGCAATGATTTATATTATCGGTATGCCAACAAAATTGGTTCCTGGAACTTCATTATTTGTAACAATTTTTATTACTGGATTGGTTGTTATAGTTCATGCGTTAAAATTTCAAACTATAGATTTTATATTAGTTTCTATTCTGATAACTGGATCAATTGTTGGTTTACATGTTGGTTTAAAAATATCAGAAAAATTAAATGCATCAGAATATAAAACTCTTTTAGCAATTTTATTATTAGCTGTGGGAATAATTATGGGTATAGAAACTTTTGTAATGGAAAAGGGCTCTGGTTTATTTGTTGCTGAAACATCAGGTAAAATAGATAATAAGCTTGGTGAAATAATCTCTGCTCTTTCTACTAGTAATCCAATAGTTTATGGATTGATATCAATAATAAGTGTTGTTTTGATTGGCATTACTTTTTCTTATGTTAGAGAATTCCTTCGTTATATTAGATTCGATTTAGATAAAAAAAAATACAATTTTTTTAAATAATTAATTAGAGTTAGAACCAATTGCCTCTTTTATATTTTTAAAACCTCTTTTTTTCAAAATTTCAATTAATTCCTTTTTAATTTCTTTTATAATTGTTGGTCCTTTATAAATAAGACCAGTGTAGAGTTGTACTGCGGATGCTCCTGCTGCGAATTTTTCAAATGCAGATTCACCTGAGTCAATACCTCCCACCCCTACAATTGGTATTTGTCCTTTCAGTTTTTTGTAAAATTTTTTAACAAATTCTGTAGATAAATCTTGTAGTGGTTGCCCAGACAATCCACCAATTTCATTTTTTTTCTCATCTACCAATGTATCTCTATTTTTCTCAGTTGTATTTGTTAAAATTACTCCATCAATTTTAAATTCTAAAATCAACTTAGTAATTCCATCTACATATGAATTATCTAAATCTGGAGAGATTTTTAATAAAAAAAACTTATTAAAGTTACTCTTCTCTCTAATAAGATTAATTTTTGATAATAGTTTTCTTAAAACTTCTTCCTTGTGAAAATCCCTCAAACCCGGAGTATTTGGAGAAGAAATGTTTATTGTAATATAATCCCCCAAAGGGAAAAAAATTTCTGCACATTTTAAAAAATCATCAAGCATATCTTTAGTAATTTTATTGGGCCCAATATTTATTCCTAAAAGATTACTTGGAGTATTATTTTCAATTCTTTTTTTAACAACATCTGATCCATCGTTATTAAATCCTAATCTATTGATTAAAGCATTATCCTTTGTTAAACGAAAAACTCTTGGCTTTTCATTTCCATATTGCGCCTTTGGAGTAACCGTTCCAACTTCAGCAAAGCCAAAACCCAGCTTAAAAATTTCATTATAAACCTCAGCACTCTTATCAAAGCCAGCTGCCAAACCGATTGGATTACTGATGTCTTTTCCAAAAAGTTTTGTGCTTAACATTTCCTCATCTGCTACTGAAAATAAATTGCTAGGAAGAAAATTATATTTTAAAGATTTTATTGCTAAATCATGTGCGGTCTCAGGATCTAAATTAAATATAAAAGGTCTTAATAAGGAAAACATTAAAATTACATTTTCAACTTTTTTTCCATTAAATCAATTGTCTCTTTAACTCCAAAAAAGCTAATAAAAAAACCCATTCTTGGTCCATTTTCCTCTCCAAAACAGACCTGATAAATCAATTTAAACCAATCTCTCAAATTATCACTATATCCATTTTCTTTTCCAGCCGTGTAAATCTTGGTCTGAATTTCCTCAGCTGGAGTATCTTGTGAAATTTTTTTTAAAATAACTATTAGATTCACTATAGCTTTTTTTTCACTTTTATTTGGTATCTTAAATTTTTTCTTGGGTTCTACTTCGTCAATAAAATAGTTAATTGCATAATCAGTTAATTCATCAAGAATTTTATGGTTTTTAGGATTAATTTCTTTATGAAATTTTTTAATAAACTTCCACAAAACATTTTTTGTTTTTGCATTACTAGATCCAACAATATTTAGCAACATGGAAAACGGCATAACAATTTTTTCTTTTGGAGGTGCACCTTTGTGAACATGCCAAACTGGATTTAAAAGTTTTTCATCAGATTTTTGTTTACTATATTTTTCAATTGACAACAAATATTCATCAACTGCTTTTGGAATAACATCTGGATAAAGTTTTTTTGCTCTCTTTGGATTTGGGTACATATACAAAGATAGACTCTCTGGTGATGCATACCGTAACCATTGATCAATAGTTATGCCATTTCCTTTTGATTTAGAAATTTTTTCTCCTTTTTCATCAAGAAATAATTCATAAGCAAAACCATTTGGCGGTTGTTTACCCATCACCTCACATATTTTTCTAGACAAAATAGCGCTTTCTATTAAATCTTTTCCGTACATTTCAAAATCTACATCAAAAGCAAACCACCTCATTGCCCAGTCAACTTTCCATTGCAATTTACATTTTCCGTCTAAAATATCTGTTTTAATTTTTTTTCCATTATTATCAAAAACTAAACTATTATTTTTTTTATCAATTTCAATTACTGGAATTTCTAAAACTTTTCCTGTATCTATACAGATTGGTAGAAATGGACTATAAGTTTTTCGTCTCTCACTTCTAAGTGTTGGTAATATAATATTCATTATTTCATCATATTTTTCTAAGACTCTTTCGATAGAATCATTAAATAAACCTTTTTTATAATTTTCTGTGGAACTTTTAAAAATAAAATTAAATTTAAATCTTTTTAAAAAAGCTATCAGCATTTTATTATTATGTTCACCAAAACTTTTATATTTTTTAAATGGATCAGGAATATCTGTTAGAGGTTTGCCAATATTATCATGTAATATTTTATCATTAGGTATATTTTCTGGAACTTTTCTTAAACCATCCATGTCATCTGAGAATGTTATTAATTCAGACTCAATATCTCTGATGTGATTAAGTGCATTTATCATCATTGATGTTCTGGAAACTTCACCAAAAGTACCTATATGTGGCAGTCCACTCGGACCGTATCCTGTCTGAAAGGTAATCTTATTTTTTTTTTCGATTATTTTTTTTCTCTCTTTTAAAAGTTTACGAATCTCAACAAATGGCCAAGATGAAGTTGATTGAATAAGGTCAGACTCAAGCATTATTAAGGTTTATAATAAGTTGAATTTTATTTCTATTTAAATATTGTCCAGATTTCATGGCTTCAAATAAAACTGTTTTTTTTATAATTGGTATCTTGCTAGTCATTCTGGGTATTTTTATGTTGATACCATATAGTGTGCAATTAATTTATAACGAAAATGACAATAGTTTCTTATCATCATCAATAATAACAATTTTTATTGGTATCCTAACAATTCTAGCTAGTTTAAAAAAAGAAAAACAACTTAACCTCAGACAAGCCTTTTTATTTTCGACTTTAGCATGGTTGAGTATTGCAATTTTTGGAAGCATTCCATTTGTGCTCTCAAGCTTAAATTTGTCCATAAGTGAAGCATTTTTTGAGAGCATGTCTGGAATAACTACTACAGGTTCTACGGTAATTTTGGATCTAGACTCTTCTCCAAAAAGTATTTTGCTTTGGAGAGCTATAATGCAGTGGTTAGGAGGAATTGGAATAATAGTTATGGCAACAACTGTTCTTCCTCTATTAAAAGTGGGTGGGATGCAACTCTTTCAGCTAGATTCATCTGGCACTGAAAAAATACTTCCGAAAACAGTTGAGATTTCTGTTTTAATTATTGGAATTTATACAACATTAACTTTTTCCTGTGCTTTAGTTTATTGGGTTCAAGGCATGAATATATTTGATAGTATTGCTCATTCTTTCACAACTTTAGCCACTGGAGGTTTTTCAACTCATAACGAATCTATTGGTTATTTTAAAAATACAGGAATCGAATTTACCGCTACTATATTTATTATACTTGGTAGTATTCCCTTTATAGCTTATTTAAAATTCATTAAAGGAAACAGAAAAATATTTTTCAAAGATGTGCAGGTTAAAGGTTTTCTTTACCTGTTGATTATTTCAATCTTAATAATGTTTCTATATTTATTTATAAATAATAATGAATATTCTTTTGTAGATAATTTAAGAATCTCTTCTTTTAATGTAATTTCAATTTTATCTGGTACTGGGTACGTAACCGATGATTTTGGATTATGGGGAGAATTTCCACTAATATTTTTTCTTTTTTTAATGTTTATTGGAGGTTGTGCAGGCTCTACTACATGTGGAATTAAAATATTTAGATTGCAAATACTATTTCTTTTTTTAAAAAACCAGGTAAAAAAATTGATATATCCAAACAGTATATTTGTACTTAATTACAACAAAGAAAAAATTGAAGATAGTTTTGTTAATTCTGTTGTAGTTTTCATATTTTCATATTTATTTATATTTTTAATTATAGCAATTTTGTTATCTATAACTGGACTTGATTTTTTATCTGCAGTATCTGGTGCCGCTACTTCCATATCTAATGTTGGACCCGGTCTGGGAGAGATGATAGGTCCAAACGGAAATTTCAGCCAGGTTTCAGATTCTTCGAAATGGATATTATCTTTTGGAATGCTTCTTGGAAGGTTGGAGATATTTGCTGTATTAGTTCTCTTTTTACCATCTTTCTGGAGATCATAAGTTAATGTATAGTATTCTAGGTTATGGAAATTTATCAAAAACAATCTTTTAAAGATTCCTTTAAAATTTATCTAGATATAAGAATGCTCCGAATACTATTGCTGGGGATTATAAGTGGATTTCCTTGGGTCCTTATTGGAAGTAGTTTAAGTCTTTGGTTAAAAGAAGAAGGATTAAGTCGAAGTACAATAGGTTGGGCTGGATTAATATTTGCAGTTTATGCTTTCAATTATTTGTGGGCTCCCTTAATTGATAGAATTCGAATTCCTTGGTTGACAAACAAAGTTGGTCATCGTCGTGGCTGGATAATAGTAATGCAGCTAGTTATTTTGTTAAGTTTGTTATGTTGGAATTTGGTCGACCCTACAGCAAATCTTGCACTTGTAATAACCGTTGGTTTAATTATTGCAATTGCTTCAGCAACTCAAGATATCACTGTTGATGCTTTAAGAATTGAACAAATAGGAAAAAATGAAGGAAAATCTATGCAAGCTGGGGCCGCTATGGCAGTAGTTGGTTGGTGGACCGGGTATAAACTTGGCGGAGTAATTGCACTAAATGCAGCTGAGTATTTTGAAAAAGCAGGATTTGAAAATTACTGGCAGCTAACTTTTCTAATTCTCGGAATAGTTATTATAGCTTGCAACATTGCTTTAATGTTTGTCCACGAAGAACAACCAACAGAAAGACAAGAGTCACAAAGAAGAACTGACGAAATGATTCAAAGAAAACTTGGTTCTTCTAATTTTGCAACAAAATCAGCTGCCTGGATTAGTGGAACAATTGCTGGTCCCATAATAAGTTTTTTTAAAAAAAATGGGTTTAAAATTGCATTAGGAATTTTGGGGTTTGTTTTCCTTTTTAAAATTGGAGAAGCCTTTCTTGGAAGGATGTCTATTGTATTTTATAAAGAGATAGGTTTTTCAAAATCAGATATTGCTATTTATTCCAAAGGTTTAGGATGGATAACTACGGTTGTCTTTACGCTTTTAGGTGGACTTTTTGCCATTCGGTCAGGAGTTATTAAAGCCATGTTTGTTTCAGGAATATTAATGGCAGCTACTAATCTTTTATTTTCTTTACTTGCCTGGACAGGAAAATCTGAATTATTATTTGCTATAGCAGTAATTTTTGATGATATGGCTGCTGCATTTGCAACTGTTGCTTTTGTTGCATTTATATCAATGTTGGTGGATAGAACTTATACGGCAACTCAATATGCCCTTCTTGCGTCAATAGGAACTGCGGGCAGAACTACTTTGGCAGCATCATCTGGGGCAATGGTTGATTGGTTAAATGGTGATTGGGGCATATTCTTCATTATAACAGCAATAATGGTTATACCTTCTTTGATTTTTCTTTATATGATTAAAAATAATATAAAGTTAAGTGAAAAATAATTTTATAAATAATTTACCTATAATTGACCTCCATAAAAAGAAAAGCTTAAAATCAGCTTTGGACACGCAATTACTTTATGGTGACAATTTTAAAGTAATAAAAAAATATAATGGTTGGAAAAAAATTAGAATCAAAAAAGATGGGTATATTGGATATATTAAGAATAAAAATTTTTCTCATCCTATAAAACCAAATTACAAAGTCTGTGTTTTAAAAGCAAATGTATTTAGCAAACCTAGTGTAAAAAAAAAATTAAAAAAATTTCTACCTTATGAGTCTAGATTAAGAATAAACAAAAAAATGAGAGGGTTTGGTAAATTTGGAAAATACTGGATTAAAATTTCTCATTTGAAAAAAATAAATTTTAAAAATAAAGATATATTTAAAGATATAAAATTATTTAAAAATACAAAATACTTATGGGGTGGAAAAAGCTATAAAGGAATTGATTGTTCTGCCCTAGTTCAGATTTTTTTCAACCAAAATAATAAATACTGCCCTAGGGACTCAAAAGATCAAGAGAAATTCTTTAAAAGGAAAATAAAACTAAAAAATATAAAAAAAAATGATATGATTTTTTGGAAGGGGCACGTAGCAGTAGCGTTATCTAGGAATAAACTAATACACGCCTATGGCCCTAAGAAAAAAGTCGTAATAATGGACATAAAAAATACAATTGAAAGAATTAATAGGACTGCTAATTTAAAAGTAACAAGTATAAGGAGAGTTTAATATGCATTGGATATTACTTGGGATTGCGATTGGTTTAGTCTTTTACCTAAGCGATAAATACATTTTTTAATTACCGCTTCAAAAAAATTGTTTAAAGTTTCTTACTTTAATTAAATTAAAGTAATAAAATTGCTACAGCAACAATTGCTATAAAAGTACCCATATAAATCCTCCTTTTTTTAATCGAATCAATAGATATTATACTAAAAAAGACTTAATAGATTAATACTTTAATTGGCGTATAGAGCGTGTTTCTTGAAAAGGTCAAAACGCGTACTTACTAAATTGATAAAACATTATTAAGTTACTCTAATGAAAGCTTCTCGAGATAAATTTAATTCTAGGATATCTGATTCTACCGATATCAGTAAGCCCTGGGATAAAGATAACCAAGCCTGGTGGGATTGGTATGTTGGTCTTGCAGATAACAACAGTAAAGAAGATACACTGATCACAGCCGAACCTTTGCCAGATGTTACAATTCCTAGTGATGACGAAGTTGTATCTGAAATGTCTAAAACTTATACTTTGACTAATGACCAGATTATCTTTTTTAGAAAAAATGGTTTCATTAAACTCAAGAAAGTTTTTTCGCCTGGAGCTATACTAAAACTTCGGACTGAATTGATAAAACTTTTAAAAAAGGAGTTTGATGTAGATCCCGATAAAGAAGCGCATGACCGGTTCCTGAGTATTGAAATGACCTGGCCCAACAACGCACTACTACGTGCCTACGTATTATCACCACGTCTAGGACAAATTTCAGCGGATCTACTTGGTGTACCAGCTGTTAGACTTTATCATGATAACGTTTTAGCAAAGCAAGCTGGTTGTGGTAGAACACCATGGCACTTCGACGATCATCATTTTCCATTAGATACTAATGATGTTGTTACTGCTTGGGTACCAGCACAACCAACTCCAATTGAGATGGGACCGCTTTCTTTCGCCTACCCGTTAGATGTACATAAGCTAGTTAATGCTGTTACATTTGAAAAGACCGGTACTGGATATGACCGCGGAGTATCAGAAGTTTTTAAAAAAAATAGTGTAACTGTGAATGAAACTCCATTTGAGTTAGGTGAGGTTAGCTTTCATCACAATTTAAATTTTCATACTGCATCAAGGAATCAAACAAATCGTAGCCGGGTTGCTCTTGCTAATACTTATTATAGAAATGGGGCACGGGTAATAAATAATCCTACAATGGTTTCTGGTGACTGGCAAAAGTTCATGCCAAATATAAATCCTGGTGATGTAG
>MDTA01074703.1_pt1 | contig 14029 bp, 14 predicted proteins | sample 811151 | NCBI WGS metagenome assembly MDTA01 (sample SAMN05326648, study PRJNA326480) | marine metagenome | isolation source: seawater | place: Indian Ocean: South | collected 2010 | reverse complement strand
AATAATCATAATACTGCACTAATATTTTTTTCTTTAGGAATTTTTTATTTTAATTCATTTATAAAAACTAATTTTAAAAAAAATATAAAATTAATATCTTCAATTATATTTTTTACTTTAGCGTGTTATACAAAACAATTTTTCATTTTCTTTTTTATTTTTCTATGTATTTATTTAATAGAAAAAGTAAGTGTAAAAAGATTTATTATTATTCTAGTATTTATAATTTTTTGTGCAATTCCAGGTATATACTTTTTAATTTTAAATCCTCTTTTATTAACTGGTCTTAGACAAAGTACAACAAACCTCAATTCTGCAGTTTTAGTTAGCGCTTCGATGATTTTATTTTATCTTGTTCCATTTATTATTCAAATAATTATCAATAATTATAAACACCACAAATTTAACTTCTTATATCTTTTTAATAAAAAAATTTTTATCATAAGTATAATTACATCTTTCTTATGTAGTTTAAATTTTATCTATAATGGTAATGTTGGAGGTGGTGTTATTTTAAAACTTTCGTATTTTTTACTAAATAATCCATACTTAGTTATTCCTGTTTCTTTTTTTGGGATTTACTTTCTTCTATATTTTAGTCAAAATACTTTTTCAAATTATGTCCTTGTCGTTCTTCTATTAATTACATTTAGTTCAGGATATTTTATTTTTCAAAAATACTTTGAACCAATGTTTTACATCATTTTTTTAAATTATTTTGATAAAAATAAGATTTTACAGTCAATCGAAAAAAGTAATTATGTTGTCTTATTTTATTTTGTAACCTATTACATTGCATCAAATTATATATATTTTTTAGGCTTATAATTCAGTAATCCAATTAATCTTCCTGTGGCTCTTAGAAGTAAAAATGAAACTTTAATATAATTTTTACGAGATGGAATAAGTACAAGAAAAGATGCAAAACTTATTAAGTAAAATAACTTTATAAAAATAATGACTATACTGACTTTTTTATAAACTTTTTTATCAATTAAATTTCCTGAATATCCATATCTTAAATTTCTTTTAAAAAACCATGACCTTTTTTCTCTTTCAGAATTAAATTTTTCTGTAATAAATGATTTTTTATTCCACCTGATTACAAATCTTTTTTTATTAAGTTTGCTAAAAAATAATTGATCACTTCCACCCACAGTCGCAAATTTAGAGTCAAAATAAATTTTTGACTTACTAAAAACTTTTTTTGAGAAAAAACAATTGTTTGTGGCTACCCATTTTACTAATTGACCATGGCGACGAATAGGCTCTAAAACATCGTAATATTTTTGAAATTTATCATTTCTGACTTCATGGTATTGAGGGCCACCAACAATGTCGCAATTATTTTGATCAATAAATTTAACCATATTTAAAAGCCAATTTTTATCTATTATGCAGTCATCATCTACAAATCCTGCATATTGAACATTTTTATTTTTTAGAAATTTTAAAAAGATATTTCGTGAGTCTGGAATATTGTCTTTGGTGCTCTCAATAATTGAAAAATTATTTTTATTCAAAAAGTTTTTTGCTAAACTTTTTGCAATACGAATTTTTGGACTCAAAACAAAAATGATTTTTAGTTTATAATTACTAGGTATTTTTAATCTACTAAGGGATTTTAAATGAGAGTTTAAAAATTTAAAATTCTTTTTACTCAAAAGAGAACAAATATAAATATTCATTTTATAATTTTCCTAAAATTTTTAAAAATTCTTAAAATAAAAATCAAATAAACTTGAAATAAATTTTGACCATTATTAAGTCTTATTTTATTGCACTCAGCTAGATAATCTAAAAAATTTATTCTCGATGAAAGACCACCTGGTCTGAACCTTCCAAAAATCTCATTTTTTTTTGTAGCTACTCCCTTTAATTTAAATTTTTTAATCATTCTCAAAAATAAATCATAATCTGCAGAATAATTATATTTTAAATCATAAAGACCTACTTTTAATTGAGATTTTTTTTTTATAAAAAAACCTATGGAATGAGTAGTATAAAATCCAAAACTCCAATTTATAATACTTGGATTATAACCAGATAAAAGTTTATGCTTATAAACACTTCCAAATAAAAAATCTAAATCTTTATTTTTATTAAAATATTTATTTACTATTTTTAATGTGTTCTTAAAATAAATATCATCTGAATTTAATATTCCGATAATATCTCCTGATGATTTTTTAATTCCAACATTCATCGCATGATATAAGCCTTTATCATTTTTATTTTTAATAAATTTAATATTTTTTTTGTAAGATTTTATAATTTTAATTGTCTTATCTTTTGAATTTCCATCCACAATTATATGTTCAAAATTTTTATAATTTTGAGATTTTACACTTAAAATGTTTTCAGATAAAAATTTTTCAGAATTTTTAGTTACAGTTATAATTGATATTTTATATTTTTTCATGCTCCTTTAAGATTAATTTTGAGTATTTTTGTGAATTTATTATGGGGTCAAATCTTCTTAAATATTTTTTTGCATAAAAAGATTTTAACTTTAAAATTTTTTTATTTTTAGAAAAATTTAATAATTTATTAGCTAAAATACTATAATTACCAACTGGAAATAATTCTCCTAATTTACCACCCATCAATATTTCATTAGGTCCTGTTGGGCAATTGCTTGAAATTATTGGTACACCATAACTTTGGGACTCGATTAGAACATTAGGAAGTCCCTCAAACTTCGAAGACAAAACAAAAATATCACTTTGTGAGATATATTGTTCTGCATTGTTTTTGAAACCAACTAATTTTATATATTTTCCTAAATTTAATCTTTTAATCTCACTTATTAATATATTCTTAAATCCACCTCTTCCTATAATACAACATCTGAATTTTTTGTTTTTTTTTTTTAAAATTTCTAAACCTTTTATAAGTGTTAATTGATCCTTTTGATCTGTTAATCTTCCAATATTTAATATTTTTAATCCATTAAATTTTTTAAAAAAATTTAATTTTTTTCTTTTTTTCCTATTAGTATTTAGGTTGTAAATTAGATGAGATCTTAAATTTAACTCATTCGATAATTCCTTTTGAAAAAATTTAGAATTTACAATTATAGTGTCAGATAAAGAATAAAAAAATTTAAAAAAAATTCTTTTAAAAAAATTATCTAAATATTTTTTTAAGCTTGTATTAAGTCTTATTAATACTCTAAATCTTAAAATCTTAGATATAATAATTGATGTTAAATTTGATTGAAAAGACAAAATCACACCTCTTGAAGACCAAAAATTCTTAATCAATAAATAAATACAAATTATGTTTTTAAGTATACGATTTTTTTTACTCCAGTAGTTTGAATTAGGACAAATATATTTTACATTTTTGGAATTAGTGATTATTCTATTAGCTGTTATTACGTGAATTTTGCCAATTTGTTTGGGTAAATATCTAGTTAATAGATATAAATTTTTTTCTACTCCACCACCTTCAATTGAAGGAATATAAAAAATAATTTTTTTTTTCAAATTAATAAGCTCAATATTTAAATTAACGCACTAGTAATTTGTTTTATACCAGCTAATTGTATTTTTAAGACCATCATAAAGGTTTATTTTAGATTTCCATCCAATTTTTTTTAAAATTGAAATATCTAAAATTTTTCTTTTTGTACCATCAGGAAATTTTTTGTTAAATCTAAATTTTTTATTAGATTTAGTCAATGTATTGATAATTTCTGCAAACTTCTTTATTTGAAATTCTTGACCAGATCCAACATTTATAAGTGAATTGATTTTTATAATTTTTGATAATTTTTTATTATTATTTATCTTTAACTTTAATAAATGTCCTATCGCGTTTGCTAAGTCGTCTACATGCATTACTTCTCTTCGAGGTAGTCCAGATCCCCAAATTTCAACCACTTTTTTTTTTCTTCTTTTTGCCTCAATAAATTTTTTTATTAAAGCTGGTATAAAATGACTATTTTTTAAATGAAAATTGTCAAATGGACCATATAAATTGCATGGCATAAGAGTAAAAAAATCCGTTTTATATTGTTGATTATAAAATTCACATACTTTTAATCCAACAATTTTTGCAAGTGCATAAGCCTCATTAGTTTTTTCAAGCTCGTTTGATAAAAGATATTTTTCTTTAATTGGCTGTTTGGAATTTTTTGGATATATACAAGAGCTTCCAAGATTAACAAAATGTTTTATCTTATATTTATAAGAGAGATTTATTAAATTTAATTGTATAAAAATATTCTCGTTTATAAATTCAACAGGATAACTTGAGTTTGCTAATATTCCACCTACTCGTCCAGCACAATTAATAACTATTTCAGGTTTTTTAGACCTTATAAATTTTTCTAAATCTTTTGTATTTAGTAAATTCAGTCTTTTTCTTTCTGCAAAAATTATATTTCTAACTCCTTCTTTTTTTAAGTACCTAACTACCGCTCTACCGACCATACCGTTATGACCAGCTACGTATATACTGAAATTTTTTAAGAGTTTATTTTTCATTATTATTTAAAATTTTTTATAAATGTTATATATTTTTAATTTAAATAATATATTTTTTTTTAATATAAAATTAAAAGATTTAATTAACTTTTCTTAATCTACCTATGACAACTGTAGAAAATAATAAATGCCCAAACCATATATGTGATGGTCAAATTAAAATTAAATATTTCTCTAGGGACTTAGATTATAAAAAAATAAATTTTAGTTGCACTACAGACACATATGAAAAACCTTCAATTTATGAATGTACTAAATGTAAAATTATTTTCTCCGAATTAATTTTCAAAATGGATAAGAGGCAAATCGAAAAAACTTATCAAGATATAGAAGATGATAAGTATATATCTCAGATTAAATTTAAAAAATATTATTTTGAGAAATTATTTAATAAAATAAGTAAATTTATTAACAAAGATATGAATGTACTTGAAATTGGTGCTTATTATGGTGTTTTAGGTTCGGTGTTAAAAGATAAAGTTAAAAATTATTCGGGTTTGGAGCTTTCCGCACATAGCGCGAACTATGCAAAAAGTAATTTCAAATTAAATATATATAATGAAACAATTGAAAATCATTTAAAAAAAAATATTAAATATGATTTAATTATAATGGCAGACGTGATAGAGCACTTTAGTGATCCTTTCAAAGTTTTGTCTCAAATAAATAAATTACTGAACCAAAATGGAAAACTAATTTTAACTACTTTTAATATTGACTCTTTATATGCAAAAATTACAGGAAGGAATTATCATTGGATGATTCCATTTCATATGGTTTTTTTTTCTAATAAAACCTTAGAAACATTTGGAAAAAACAATAACCTTAAACTAGTAAAAATTTTAAATGATCCTAGATACGTAAGTTTTGGATATCTAATGGAAAAATTAATTCTAATTTTTCCAAGACTTTCATTCATATTCAAATTTTTATCTAAAAGAAAATTATTAAAAAATATTAATGTTAAAGTCGATTTAAAAGATTTAAAAATTTATTATTTTGAAAAAATAAGTAATTAAAGAAATGAAAAAAAATCTTATTTTTTTCTTAGCAAGATTTGGAAAAGGAGGGGCTGGTAATTCTATCTTTAAACTTTGCAGTTCTTTAAAAAAAAGAAAATATAACATTTTTGTAATTTGTATGAATAATTGTGCTTATGAGAAAGAATTTTTAAAAGCGGGTATAAAAGTTAAAATTATAAATTCTGGAAGAGCTCTTTTTGCAGTTTTTTCCCTTAATAAAATTATTTCAAAAATTACTAAAAATAATAGTCATAATTATCTTATATCGAATATCAATTATACAAACTTACTTTGTTCAATTTTTTTAAAAAAAAGAAATAATTTAAAATTTATTGCTATTGAGAGAACACCTTTGAAAGAATTAGAAGTTTATTTTAGTTTGATTGATCGAATTAAAAAACTACTAATGAGATTACTTATACCAATTTTTTATAAAAAATTTGATTTGGTTATTTGTAACTCTGGTTATTTAGGAAGATATCTGAAAAAAAAATATGGTGTTTATTCAAAAACTTTATTTCCACCCTCAATAACAGGTCTCAAAATAATTCGGAAAAAAGAAATCAAAAAAAGTATTTTAAAAAAATCAAATATAAAAATTATAACTGTTTGTAGATTATCTAGAGAGAAGAATATTTACGAAATTATTCAAGCAATTAGTGAAATTAAAAAAAAAATAAGCTTAAATATAATCGGTGTTGGACCAGAAAAGAATAATATATCTGAATTCATTCAATCTCTTAATTTAGAAAAAAAAGTAAAACTAATTGGATTTAAAAAAAATCCATATAATCATTTGATCAAGGCAGACCTTTATATTAATTCATCATATTTTGAGGGTTTTCCAAATTCAGTCGTAGAGGCTGCGCAGGTCGGTTTACCAATTATTGCCTCACAAAGTCACGGTGGAATTAACGAGATTTTATCTAATGGAAAAGGTGGAACAATTTATAAAAATTCACAAGAATTAAAAAAATTAATTGAAAAATTCACAAATAATCAAAAAAGTTTTGTTAAAAAATCTATAATTGCACAAAAAAAATCTTTTGAATTTAATATAAAAAATCATGTAACCAAATTTGAGAAAATTATCGACCAGATTAAATTTTATAATAATGCTTAAACCACTCAACAGTAATTTTTAAACCATGATCTAAAGATGTAAATTTTTGATTTCCAATAAAACTTTTGATCTTTTTATTAGTTCCGTGTGTTTTTACAACATCAGCTTTTTGTAGTTTTCTTTTGAATAAAGTTGGTTTTTTCTTAGTTAAAAAGTTAATCTTTTTTATTACATCAGTTAATTTTTGGGGGTTATTAGAACATATATTAAAAATTTCATGATTTACTTTTTTTTTGGTAAAAACTAGTTTGGAAATAATCTTACAAGCATCTGAAATATAGGTAAAATCTCGAGTATGCTTTCCATAATTATTTAAATAAAAATTAACCTTTTTATCATAACTGGAAGTCAAATATTTCATCATAAACATGTCAGGTCTTCCCCACTCACCATAAACTGTAAAAAATCTTAGTCCAATAAAAGAAATGTCATATTGGTTGGAAAATACCTCTGCCATTTCTTCATTGATTTTTTTTGATAAAGCATAAATATTTTTTGGCATAACATTTTGATTTTCTTTTAAAGGAAATCTTTTGGAATCACCATAAATTGAACTAGAAGAAGCATATATAATTTTTTTAATATTATATTTATTTGCTACATCAATAAGACTATAAAATCCCTGAATATTATTATCAACAAATTCATTTGGTTTTTCTAATGAGTAACGCACGCCTGCTTGTGCTGCTAAATTTATTACTAAATTTATTTTTTTAATTTTAAAAATTTTTTCTAGTTTTTTTTTGTTTAAAATATTGATATGAAAAAATGAAAATTTTTTAAATTGAGATAATACCTTAATACGATCCCTTTTTAATTTTTTTGAATAATAATCATTTAAACTATCAATACCAATTATTTTAGCATTAGATGATTTTAATAAATATTTAGCAAGATTAAATCCTATAAAACCTGCCACACCTGTAATTAATATTTGCATAAAATTATATTGATATATCAATAATATTCCATAAACGATATAATTATTTCATGCTTAAATAATATTTAATAGGCCATAGGTACTTGAGTTTGCCTCTTTGTAAAAAAAACAATAAGTTTAATTATTAGTTACAATTTCAATTCTAAAAGAATTAGCTTTTTAGTAGATGAATTGACTTTTATTTTTGATTTTAATTATATAGGATTTTTTCTAAATTTTTGAAATGTTTAAAAAATGAAAAATTTTTACAGAATTTTTTAAGATTTATTTTTCTTTCCTTTACATCTTTAATATTTGATTTCTTAAATTTAAAATATTGATCAACAAGGGAAAATTTATCATTATTTTCAAATAAATAACCATTCTTAGAATTATTTAATATTTCAGATGGACCAGTATTTGAATCTGCTGCAATAACAGGCTTATTCAAAAATCCAGACTCTATTAAACTAAAACCTGGATCTTCATATAAAGAGGATGAAATATAACATTCACAATTATTTAGATAATTGAATATATTTGTTTTGTATCCCTCTAAGAAAACAAGGTTATTTAAACTTAAATCCTCAATCAACTTTTCAAGTTTTTTTCTCTCATCTCCCTCTCCCAGAATGAGTAGCTTAAGGTTTGGATATTTTTTTATAATTTCTTTAAAAGCACTAATTAATAAAGAGAAATTTTTTTGTTTAGTTAATCTACCAATACCAAGAATATAATCATTATGAAAAAATCTGTCTTCTATTTTTTCTCTTTTTTTTAAGTTTATTAAATTCACTTTTAATATTGGATCATAAAGAAGTTTTAATTTTTCTTTTGGAAAAACTTTTAAATTAGATAATTTTTGCAAAGTTGATTGAGTTGGACAAGTTACAAAATAAACATTTTTTGAAAATAAAGTCCAAAAAAATTTCCTTAATTTATTAAGTTTTGGTGTTCCTGAAATTCTTATAATTAATTTAGTTTCGAATTTAAAAAAAAAAAACAATACTAATGGCAAAGATACTACTAAGTGCGCAATTAGAAAATCAGGTTTTTCTCTAAGTAATAATTTTTTTAATACATTAAAATTCAAGATAAAAATAATTATTTGAGATAATCGACTTTTTAAGAAACTACCCTTCGGTAAATATTTATAATAATTTTTATTGTATAATTTAATTATATCGATTCCTGATGTTCTCTCCGGTTTCTCTTGCCACTCTCCTGAGGAGTCAATTATAAAGGGTTTGTATTCATTTTTTTTTCCATATTTTTTCATAGAATTTATTGAATTTGTGACCGCATCCACCGTTGCGATGTTTGATAAAAAAGGTGACCAATAAAATAATTTCATTTAATTTTAAGTATTGGTAGCAAAAAAAACATATCCTATAGGATAAATTTTCTTAGGATCAGTTTTAATAAATAATTTAAGTAATTTATCAAAAACTAAAGACAGCAAAACTAATAATTGATAAAAAATTGGTAAATATTTTAAGTAACTCCTTAGTAGCGAAATACATGCTAAAAATGGACCTGTGCCAAGTTCAATAATTTCTATATCTTTAAAGTTGTTTGATTTTAATAATTCTACTAAATAATCTTTTGTGAATCTTGAATAATCTTTTGGTGCACCATGGACCCTAAAAAGAAAAGGAGTAGATCCAATAATTTTTCCATTTTTTTTACTAATAGTAGATAAATTTCTGAGAGCTAAGTGAGGATCCAAAAGATGCTCTAAAACATTAAAAATTACGATACAATCGTATTTAGTGTTTAAAGAAATTTTTTTTTGCAAGTCAATATTTATAAATTCTTTATTTGAGGGATTAATATTGGAAAAATTGACCCTAGAATTACTCAGATGAAGACTACAAAAATTTTTATCAATTTTTTCAGAAGCTCCAAATTCTATAATATCTCCCTCAATTTTAAATTTTTTGAAAATTTCTAATTGAAATATTCTAAGAATAGACTTGTTTGAAAATATTAAATTAAAATAATTCATTTTTAATCATTTTATGAATGATATCTTTAAATTTTAATTTAGGCCTCCATTTCAATATTTTTTGAGTATCTGCAATGTTAGCTTTATAACCTCTTAAATCAATTTTTCGCTTATATTTTGATACATTAGTTTTTAAATTTTTTTTGCTTATATTTAAATATCTAAAAACTTCATTAACGAAATCTTTCAAAGAATAGGTCTTTCCAGACCCTATTATAAGATCTCTAGGTTTTGTCTTTTGCATCATAAGCCAAATTGCTTTCACATAGTCAGGTGCCCATCCCCAATCTCTCACTATTTCAACATTGCCTAATTTTAAGATTATACCTTTATTTCTTTTAATTTTAAGAGCTGTATCGACAATTTTTTTTGTAACAAACTCTTTAGATCTTAGAGGAGACTCATGATTAAATAGGATTCCTGTACAGCAATAAATATTATATTTTTCTCTATAAATTTTTATTAGCCAATAAGCAGCTGCTTTTGATACTCCATATGGACTTTGTGGCTCTATCTTTGAATGAATATTATAAAAATTTTTTTTATTATCACCATAAAATTGGCCTGAGCCTGCATTAAATAATTTCGCCTTATACTTTTTATGTTTTAAAATTCTTAAAATATTTAATATACCCTCAGTGTTACTTTTAAGAGAAATTTCTGGGGTTTCAAAAGACTTCAATACAGAAGAATCTCCTGCAAGATAATAAATTTCATTAATTTTTGCATTTAAAGCTTTCTTACAAAAATTTAAGTCAGTAGCTACACCTTTTAAAAGAGAAACCCTATTAATTATTTTTAATTTTTTTAGACGGTGTAAATTTCTACTTGATTTATTTCTTGTTGTTCCGATTACTCTATATCCTTTTTGTAACAAAAAATGAGATAAATAAGCACCATCTTGACCGCTAATTCCAAAGATAATTGCAGTTTTTTTGTATTTCATATAAATAATTAGAAATTATTTTTAATACTTTTATCATACTTATTAAACCTATTTTTTATGATTAAAACGTTAATATTTACAGCAACCTATAATGAAAAAGATAACATTAAAATCCTAATTGAAAAAATAAACAGTCTTAATCTAAAAATAGATATACTTATTATTGATGATAATAGTCCAGATAAAACATGGGAAATTTTGAAAGAGTTGGAAAAGACAATGCAAAATTTAAAAATAATTATCAGAAATGATAAATCTGGTCTCGATACTGCTCACAAATTAGCGTTTGAATTCGCAAAAAATAATAACTATGAGAAGTTTATTTCAATGGACGCTGACCTTTCTCATGACCCACAAGAGATACCAAAAATGTTAAAAATTTTAGATGATTTTTCTTTTGTAATTGGCTCAAGATATATCAAAGGAGGAAGATGCGAAATGGCTGGTCATAGATTGTTACTAAGTATAATCGGAAATAAAATTATAAAAAAAGTTCTAGGATTAACATGCAATGAATTTACAACTTCATATAGAGGTTTTAATATCAAGAAACTTGGAGATTTTAATCTAAACATTATACAATCTAAAGGATATAGTTTCTTTATGGAAACAATTTATAGACTGCATAAACATGGAGTGGTAATTAATGAAATACCTATTAATTTTACAAATAGAAAACATGGAAGTTCAAAAATTCCAGCTATTGAAGTTTTTAGAACACTAAAAAATTTGTTTCTTTTATATTTTAAAAATAATTAAAAATATCTATTGAAATTAAAAAACATACTAAACTATTCTAAAAAAATAAATTTATGTCACTAGTTTTTTATAAATTTTAATTGTTTCATTAGCACACTTTTCCCAATCATAATTTCTAGATTTCATCTTTCCCAATGATTTTAACTCTTGAAGTCTTGTATTTGAATAAATAACTTCTTCAATCTTAGCTTTAAAATTTTCTACATTAGAAGGATCAAAATATTCAGCTGCGTTTCCTGCTATCTCTTTGAAAACGTCAATGTTTGAGCAAATAACTGGGCAATCATTTGCCATTGCTTCAACTAAGGGTAAACCAAAACCTTCATATATTGATGGAAATATAAAAACTTTTGCAGTTTTATATAATTGATATAATTCTTCATCTGTTCCTTCTTTATGAAAAACTTTATTGTGTAATTTATATTCGTTAATTTTTTTTTTTTCATAAACTGAGAGTTTTCCCCCTCCAAATAATAATAAATCAAAATCATTCTTAAGTTTTTCTGAAATAGAATATCCTTTTAAAAAAAATTCAAAATTTTTATATTTTTCTCTTGAACCAACATAAAGAATAAATGGTTTTTCACTATTAGCATTATTTAAGATTTTTTGATTAGTTAATGCATGGTTAGATCCTAGATAAATAACTGAAATCTTATCTTTATCAATATTATAAAATTTCATTAAATCTTTTTTGGTTTTTTCAGAAATTGAAACTATATGGTCTGCAAGTTTGAGACTTTTTAATTTAGGAAGAATTTTTGTATTATTTTCAATGCCTAATTTTTCATGTATCAAATCGTAAACGGTTATTATTAGTGGAGTGGTCTTTTTATCAATATTTTCATTATAATAAGTAGAATGAATTAAACTTGGTTTATAACTATGAACAAAATTTTTAAAAAAAAATTTATTAAAGCTTTTAAACATGAATGAAGTTTTTGGGATTTCTTTTTTGAGATAAAGTCCAACGATTTTTTTTTTATCAATCTCATTTTTTAAGTAAATATTTCGATAAAAAGGAGCAATTACTCGTAAATCAATATTGTTTTTCTTTTGTATATTTTTTAATAAATTTACAAAATATCTTGAAATTCCACCAAATTTTTGTGACCAAAAAATATTATGATCATAAATTATTCTCATCTTAAATTTTTATAATAAATCTTTAATTTTAATAATTCTTTTTGTTGAACTTGATAAATCTATTACTTCACATTCTTTGATTTTTTCAATTTTATCTTTTCCACTTAAAAAGCTTAATTTGCCGTTTTTATCTCTACTTTCTCTAAAATTTACATCCGAAACAGTTAACTTGTTCTTAATTTCTATATTAGGAAAATATTTATCTTTTGAATAATCTTTTGAAATAAAGAATGCATTTGTCCTCATTAAATTTGTACCAATAAAATAATAATTTTTTTTTTCCATCAAATTAATTGCAGCTTTAATTGACATGCCAAAACATAAATTTGAGAAATGATATTCTGTTCTGTTGAAATTTTCCATATTGGGAACTGTAATTTCTAATTCGTCACCAAAATTTGCATTAAATTCTATAACAGCTACTTTTGTAAAATTAGAGGGAAGTTTTTCCAATATCCAATAATCTATACCATCTATATCTAGACTAAAAAAATCAATATCATTTATAAAATCATTTTCCTCAAGAATTTTTATTAGATTCTTACTATTGATATAATTTTCAACTATCTTTAAATCACCTGTCCACAATTTTATATTTTTTGAAATTTTATTTTCCAAATCATTTAAGCAATCAATTATAAGGCCTTTTGGTGAACATCTTTCGTATAAAAATCTTGTATTAGCCTCAGAATAATCGCCAACTCCAATTTCAATAAATTTTGGCTTTTCAATATTTAAATTGCTTAATAAAAAATCTATAATTCCATCCTCTCCACTTTGGGAAAAAACTTTATATTCTATATCATTTAAATTTTTTAGATTTTCATAATTTTTTCTGTGAGTTATGATATTTGAGTGACCGTTTAAAAATTGTTTTTTTTGTAAGTAACTTTTGAAAAAGAAATTTGTTATAAATTGAAATAATTTTTTCATCTAAATTTAATCTTATAAAATATTAAATAAAGATTTTAAATTATCAAGAAAACTCCTTTAGTTAAGGAATTTTTCATTGTATTAAAGCTTAAAAATAAGATATTAAATTTGTTTTGTTGAATAAACTACATATTTTAATAAATAAATATTCGTAATGAAAAATACAGAAATCAAAATTGGTTCAGAAAGAAATTTTGGAATAGTTTTTTTTATAGTGTTTTTACTCATAGCTTTATACCCCTTAACATATGGGGGTGAAATAAGAATATGGTCAGTATTAATCTCTTTGATCTTCTTGATCTTAGGTTTACTAAACTCAAAACTCTTATCACCTTTAAACAAGCTTTGGTTCAAGTTTGGAATATTTTTGGGAAAAATAGTATCTCCATTAATAATGGGAATAATATTTTTTTTAGTGGTAACACCTATTGGATTTATAATGAGATTATTAGGAAAAGATGTATTAAATCTTAAATTTAACAAGAATAGATCTTATTGGATTGAAAAAAATGGTCCAAAAAGTAAAATGAAAAATCAATTTTAGTATGAGCTTTATAAGAGAATTTTGGGAATTTTTGAGAGTAAGAAAGAAATATTGGCTTTTACCAATTATAATTGTTCTAGTTTTATTTGGTGGTTTAATAGTATTAACTCAAGGTTCGGCTGTAGCACCGTTTATT
>MDTA01167878.1_pt1 | contig 14030 bp, 11 predicted proteins | sample 811151 | NCBI WGS metagenome assembly MDTA01 (sample SAMN05326648, study PRJNA326480) | marine metagenome | isolation source: seawater | place: Indian Ocean: South | collected 2010 | reverse complement strand
TGAATTTTAAATATTCTTTTTCCTCTAACATCTCAAATGCTTCAGCGTTTAATAAATGAAGTTTTAAGCACATGCCTTTGGGGACTAAATTATAATCAGAAAACCAATTTAGAAATTTGATAGTATTTAAATTCATTTTTGGAACATTCAAAATTTTTTTTATTTTTTTGGTTTGAAAATTTTTTTTAAATTTTTCTTTTTCAAAATGATTCCACACAACCCCAATTTTTGTACTTTTACCAAAAGGAACTAAAACATACTGACCTATATTAAGTTTTTTTTTAACCTCATATGTAAATGGATGATCAAAAATATTAGGTAATAAAACTGGTATTTTCATTTAATTTTTAAGATGATTCTTTAAGTATTCAGAATATATTTAAAATGGAAAGTTAAAAATTAATATTCTATGAATGAATCTGTCGTTTATCAACAGATAGTGCAGCTTCTTTTATAGCTTCCGAAAAAGTTGGGTGTGCATGACATGTTCTTGCAATATCTTCAGAGCTAGCTCCAAACTCCATAGCTACTGCCATTTCAGCAATCATTTCTCCAGCATGCTGTCCTATTATATGAACCCCTAACACGAGATCTGTTTTTGAATTTGCTAAAATTTTAACAAATCCTTCGGGCTCATCAATTGCTTTTGCTCTAGAGTTTGCCATGAAAGGAAATTTTCCAACTTTATAATCTATTTTTAAATTTTTGAGATCTTCTTCTGTTTTACCTATTGATGCTACTTCTGGTGAAGTATAAATAACACCAGGAATAATATCATAGTTTACATTTCCTGATTGACCTGCAATAATCTCAGCAACTGCTATACCTTCTTCCTCAGCCTTGTGGGCTAACATTGGGCCTTGGATTACATCTCCTATTGCATAAATATTTTTCATTTTTGTTTGAAAAAATTTATTTATTTTAATTCTTCCTTTTTGGTCCTTTTCAATACCTATTTTGTCTAAATTTAAATTGCTTGTATTAGGTTTTCTCCCTACAGAAATTAAAACAACGTCACAATCAAATTGTTTTTTATTTCCTTTGTCATCTGTAGTTTTAACATTTACGCCAGTATTATTTTTAGAGATCGACTCTACCTTTGTTTTTAGATTAAAATTAATCCCTTGTTTTTTAAGTAACTTCTGAAATTCATTAGATATTTCTTTATCCATACCAGGTGTGATATGATCAAGAAATTCTACAACTTCAACATCTGAACCTAATCTTGACCATACTGAACCCATTTCCAATCCTATATAACCACCTCCTACTATAATCATTTTTTTTGGAACTTTAGATATACTCAAAGCCCCAGTAGATGAAAGAATTTTATTTTCATCAAATTCTACTCCAGGAAGAGGAACAGGAGAAGATCCTGTTGCAATTATTATATTTTCGCTTTCAAAAATTTTTTCGTTTTTATTTTTATCACTGACTATAATTTCTTTTTTAGATTTAAAACTAGCAACGCCTTTGATAAAGGTAACTTTGTTTTTTTTAAATAAAAATTCAATTCCTTTTGTTAAAGTATTTACAGCTTTGTCCTTAACTTCCATCATTTTTGGAAGATTTAGTTTTAATTGTCCTACCTCTATACCTAAGTTCTGGAAATTCTTTGCTTTAGAAAAATTTTCTGATAGATTCAATAAACTTTTTGAGGGAATACATCCAATATTTAAACAAGTTCCTCCTAATGTTTCTCTGGACTCAACACATGCAGTTTTTAGTCCCAATTGTGCAAGTCTTATAGCACACACATATCCTGCTGGGCCACTTCCTAAAACTATTGCATCAAATTTTTCTGACATTTAAATATCTAAAAATAATCTTCTTGGATCCTCTAAATTTTCTTTAATTGTTTTTAAAAAAGATACTGACTGTTTTCCATCTATAATTCTATGATCGTAGGACAAAGCTAAATACATAATGGGTCGTATTTTGATTTCATTATTTATAGACACTGGTCTCTCTATAATGTTATGCATACCCAGAACACCTGATTGAGGTGGGTTTATAATAGGGGTTGATAGCATGGACCCGTAAACTCCCCCATTACTAATAGTAAAAGTTCCACCTTGTAAATCGTCTATTATTAATTTTCCATCTCTTGCTTTATCGGACAACAATTTAATTTCTTTTTCTATATCTGCAAAAGTTAATTCATCAGCATTTTTTATAACTGGCACAACCAAACCTCTATCAGTACCTACTGCAAAACTTATATTATAATAATTTTTGTATATAATTTCACTATTCTCAATTTCAGCGTTTATTGCAGGAAATAATTTTAAACCCAACACACAAGCTTTAACAAAAAACGACATAAAACCTAATTTTACACCAAATCTTTTTTGAAAATCGTTTTGATTATCTTTTCTCATTTTAATGATTTCAGTCATATCTACTTCATTAAATGTAGTTAACATTGCGGCATTATTCTGTGCTTCTTTAAGCCTTTTCGCTATTGTCTGCCTTAACTTAGACATTTGAATTCTCTCTTCTTCCCCAAATTTTAATTTTCTTTGATTTGTTTTAGGTGTCTCGTTCATAAGATCTAATAAATCAGCCTTTAAAATTCTTCCATCTCTTCCTGTACCTTTAACTTTATTAATATCTATGTCGTTCTCAGAAACTATCTTTCTTACGGCTGGTGAAAGATTTATATTTTGGCTAGAGGTCCTTTCCTCCCTATCTTCTGTAAATTCTGTAGTTAAAATTAATGGCTCTTCATCTTTGATATTATCATCAAATATTTTAGGTGATTTATTTTTATCAAATTCAATATTTACAATGTTCGAATTTTCCTCCTTTTTTTTCTCTTTATCTGTATTGTCTTTTTCATTGAATTCTTCAACTGGTTCAATTTTTTTTATTTTTTCAACTTTCTTTTCAGATTTATTGACATCTAAAATAATTCCTAAAACAGATCCAACTTCAACTGTCTTTCCATTTTCAGAGCTAATATCTGATAATATTCCATCTATTGGGGATGGGACCTCTAAATTTACTTTGTCTGTTTCTAATTCGACAATAGGTTCATCTGCAACTACTTTGTCACCTTTACTTTTTAACCATTTAGCAACAGTTGCTTCTGTTATACTCTCTCCTAACACAGGAACTATTATTTTTTCACTCATTTAATCAATCAAACACTTTATCTATAATTTCTTTTTGTTGGGCCAAATGTCTTTTTGCATAACCAGTTGCAGGAGTGGCATCTGGACTTCGTCCAATATAATTTAATTCTCTATTATTAGCTTTAATGTTATCTAATGTCCATTGAATATAATCTCGCACCGAAAACCAAGCTCCCATATTTTTTGGTTCCTCTTGGCACCAATAAAATTTAGCACTCTTAGCAAATGGCTTAATTTCTTTAACAAGACTTTTTGCAGGAAATGGATATAGTTGTTCTATTCTAAACAAAATAACATCATCTTTTTTTAATTTTTCTCTTGCGGCTAATAAATCAAAATATATTTTTCCTGAACACAATATTACCTTATTAATTTCATTATTTTTCTTTAATTTGATAAATCCTTTATTTTTAGGATCTGAAGCATGATCCCATAAAACTCTATGAAATGAATTATTCTTACTAAAATCTTCTAGATCAGAAACACAATATTTGTTTCTCAGAAGTGATTTTGGTGTCATCAATATTAATGGTTTTCTAAAATCTCTATGCATCTGTCTTCTTAGTGCATGAAAATAATTTGCAGGTGTAGTGCAATTCATAACTTGCAAATTATCATTTGAGCATAATTGTAAAAATCGTTCTAATCTTGCCGAAGAGTGTTCTGGGCCTTGCCCTTCATATCCGTGAGGTAGCAATAGTACTAGTCCTGACGCTCTAGACCACTTTCGTTCACCTGATGAAATAAATTGATCAATAATCACTTGAGCTCCATTTGCAAAGTCTCCAAATTGAGCTTCCCAAATTGTTAGAGTGTTGGGTTCTACTAAACTATATCCGTATTCAAAACCTAAAACTGCTAACTCTGACAAAAAACTATCCACAATTTCAAAATTCTTTTGATTTAAAGAAATATTGTTTAAGGGAATATACCTAGAATTATCAATCTGATTTCTAAGTACAGAATGTCTTTGACTAAAAGTTCCTCTTCCAGAGTCTTGTCCAACTAACCTTACAGGAAAACCTTCAGTTAATAATGAACCAAAAGCTAAAGACTCTGCTGTAGACCAGTCTATATATTTGCCATTTATGACTGATTGTTTTCTTTTTTCAAATATTTTACTTATCGTTTTGTGAATATTTAATTCACTTGATAAAGTGTGAACTTTATTTGAAATCTCCAATAATTTTTCATTTGAAAAACCAGTTATTCCTCTTTTATCTTTTCCCTTTTTAGGCTTATATCTTGACCAAGTACCTTCAAACCATTCAATTTTAGGGTTATAATCTTTTGCGCTCTTGAATTGATCTTCTAACAAATCTTTAAATTCCTTTACTAAACTATTTAGTCCATTTGAAGATATAACTTTTTCCTCAGTTAATTTATCTCCATAAATTTTAACTGGAGAAGGATGAGATCTAATTTTTTTGTACATTAGAGGTTGAGTGAAAGAAGGTTCGTCTCCCTCATTATGTCCAAACCTTCTATAACAAATTAAATCAACAACAACATCTCTATTAAATTTTAATCTAAATTCAGTAGCGATTCTTGCTCCATATACAACCGACTCTGGGTCGTCACCATTTACATGAATTATTGGTGCATCAACCATTTTGGCAACATCAGATGGGTGCGGTGAGGAACGTGCAAATCTTGGGCTTGTTGTAAATCCAATTTGATTATTTATAATAAAATGTATTGTGCCGCCTGTGTTGTGACCGGGGAGTCCAGACATGGCAAAACACTCAGCAACAATTCCTTGACCAGCAAATGCAGCGTCACCATGGATTAATATTGGAATTACTTTTTTTCTACCTTTATCTTTATGAAAATATTGTTTTGCCCTTGTTTGACCTAACACTACCGGATTTACAGCTTCTAGGTGTGAAGGATTATCTGTTAAACTTACATGAACAGGATTACCATCAAATACTCTATCTGATGAAGCACCTAAGTGATATTTAACATCACCAGAAGTATCTTCATCAGATCTAAAATCTGTTTCTCCAGCAAATTCATTAAAAATTCTTTTATAAGATTTTTGTAATACATTTGCCAAAACATTTAATCTTCCTCTGTGAGACATTCCTATTTTAACTTCTTTAATTTTTGACTGACCCCCTATTTTAATTATTTGCTCTAATGCTGGGATTAAACTTTCGCCTCCATCTAAACCAAATCTTTTAGTACCAACATATTTGGTGTGTAAAAATTTTTCAAAACCCTCTGCTTGAATTAATTTTTTTAATATTGCTTCCTTTCCGTTTTTTGTAAATTTTGCGCTATCTTCATTTTTCTCTACTCTGTCTCTAAACCATTTTCTTTCAATTGGATTTGAAATATGCATGTATTCATATCCAATTTTTCCACAATAAGTTTTTTTTAAAAATCCTAAAATTTCTTTTATATTTGAGTATTCTCTATTAATAATTCCGTCTAAATAAATTTTAGAATTATAATCATCTTTTTTAAAACCATAACTTTCAGGATGCAATTCATCTAGGTACTCGTTCTCTCTTATCTCTAATGGATCAAGATTTGCAATTAAATGACCCCTTTGTCTATAAGATCTGATTAGAGAAACAGCCCTAATTGATTGAGTATTAAATTTTTGCAAGTCTTTTTCATTAATTCTTTCACTTCTTGTATTAAGTGGGTTATTTTCTTCTATTTGATTAAAATTATTTTTGACTTCTTTTAAATCTACTTTTTTAAAAGCAGGATCCCAAGATGGACCATTTAATTCATTAACAATTGTCTCAATCTCATCCCCAACATCAAGAAAATATTGTTTCCAACTATCTGGCAGACTAGGATCTTTATTAAGAAATTTGATGTACATGTTTTCTATAAATGCACTGTTGCTTTTGTTTAAAAAAGAGGTTTTTTGATATTCTAAATTTTTAGATGAAGACATTTTATATAAATATAGTACTTAGAAACTATTTTTCAATTATTCAATTTATCAAATAGAGTTTTTCCAATTTCACCAGGAGATTCTGCAATAGTGATTCCACATTCTTGCATTTTTTTTATCTTATCTTCAGCTCCGCCCTTCCCTCCTGAAATTATAGCTCCAGCGTGGCCCATTCTTCTTCCTGGTGGTGCAGTTATTCCTGCAATAAAACCAACAATTGGTTTTTTTATTTTGTGGTTTTTTATAAATTCAGCTGCTTCTTCCTCTGCTGTGCCTCCAATCTCTCCAATCATTAATATAGATTTGGTTTGAGGATCATTTAAAAATAAATCCAAACAATCTATAAAATTTGTACCATTGATTGGATCTCCACCTATTCCGATACAAGTAGATTGACCAAGTCCATTTTTGCTTGTTTGATCAACTGCTTCATATGTTAGTGTACCAGATCTAGATACAATCCCAACAGAACCTTTTTTATGAATATTACCTGGCATAATTCCAATTTTGCATTCATCAGGTGTGATTATACCAGGGCAGTTAGGACCAATTAATCTACTCTTTGACTTTTCTAGTTTTTGTTTAACTTTTAACATATCATGGACAGGTATTCCCTCGGTAATACACACTATAAGTTCTACAGATGCATCTATCGCCTCTATTATTGCGTTAGCAGCGAATTTTGCAGGAACATAAATCATTGTTGCATCCACTCCAACATCGTTTTTTGCTTCTGATACAGAGTTAAACACGGGTCTGTCTAAATGTATCTGGCCACCTTTTTTTGGGGTAACCCCTCCAACTAAATTTGTTCCATACTTAATGGCTTGTTCTGAATGAAAAGTTCCATGCCCTCCAGTAAAACCTTGGCAGATTACCTTTGTTGTTTTATTTACTAAAATTGACATTACTTAATTTCCTTAACTATTTTTTTTGCTGCATCATTCAAATCATTAGCAGAAATAATTTTTAGACCAGAAGTATCTAATATTTCATTTCCTTCTTTTGAGTTAGTCCCCGCTAATCGAACTACTAAAGGTACATTTATTTTAATTTCCTTAGCTGCATCAACTACTCCCTGAGCTAGAACATCACATCTCATAATACCTCCAAAAATATTTATTAGAATTCCTTTAACATTTTGATCTGATAAAATTATTTTAAAAGCAGCTGAAACCTTTTCTTTAGATGCTCCTCCACCAACATCTAAAAAATTTGCTGGTTCATGACCATGAATTTTAATTATATCCATCGTAGCCATTGCAAGGCCTGCTCCATTAACCATACACCCAATATTTCCATCTAATTTTATATAAGCAAGATCATGTTTACTAGCTTCTATTTCTGTTGGATCTTCTTCATTTAAATCTCTAAGTTCCAAAATCTCTGGATGTCTAAAAAGAGCATTATCATCAAAATTTATTTTAGCATCCAAACAAATTAAATTATCATTTTTATTTAAAATAAGGGGGTTAATCTCAACCATATTAGCATCAGTGCTAATAAACATTTTATAAATTGATTTGATTAAATTAATTCCTTCTTTTTTTGTATTTTTTGTCAAATTGAAAATATTAATAATTTTTTCACAATCGATATCAGTAATATTATCTTTAAAATTAATTTTCGTTGTGACTATTTTTTCTGGGTTTTTTCTTGCTACTTCCTCAATATCCATTCCACCCTGATCACTTGATATAAAAGCAATTTTTGAGCTTGCTCTATCAATTAAGCATGAAAGATAAAATTCTTTCTGAATTTCTGAAGACTCTTCTACATAGAGTCTTTTTACTTCTTTTCCTTTAGCACCAGTTTGATGTGTAATTAATTTTTTACCTAATAAATCACTCGCTTGCTTTTCTAAATCTTTTAAATTATCTACTATTTTAATGCCACCTGCTTTACCTCTTCCTCCAGCGTGGATCTGAGCTTTTATAACATATTTTTCAGTTTTTAAATTTTTTGATTTCTCAATAATTTCTTCAACACTATGACCATAAATACCCCTTGGCACTAGTGCGCCAAATTTCTTCAATAATTTCTTTGCTTGATGCTCATGTATGTTCATTATTTTTTCAAATCTGGATCAATTTTTGAAGCTGCTTCCCATAATTTTTTTACAGCATCTACCGAGTTATTAAACTCAGATTTTTCATTTTCATCTAATTTAATTTCTTGAATTTTTTCTACACCATTCTTTCCAACAATCACTGGTACTCCAGCATAAATATTACTAATTCCATACTCTCCATTTAAATGGGCAGCACATGGTAGTATTTTTTTACTATCTTTCAAAAATGCTTCTGCCATTTCAATGCCTGAAGCTGCAGGAGCATAAAATGCCGAACCTTTTTCTAAATATTTGACAATCTCAGCACCACCGTCCCTAGTTCTTTGATTTATCCTTTCCAATTTCTCTTTGGAAATTTTTCCCTCTTTAACTAAATCTAACAATGATTTACCTGCAACTTTTGTAAATCTTGGAAGAGGCACCATAGTATCTCCATGACCTCCCATCACCATAGCTTCAATTTTTTTTACAGGTACATTTAATTCTAAAGATAAAAATAATTTGAATCTAGAGGTATCTAATATTCCAGCCATTCCTACAACTTTATTTGGCGATAAGCCTGAAAATTTTTGGAAAGCCATAACCATTACATCTAACGGATTTGTAATACATATAACGAAAGCATTTGGCGCATGCTGTTTTACACCATCAGCAACTTGTTTTATAATTTTTAAATTAATTCCTAATAAATCATCTCTACTCATTCCAGGTTTTCTTGGAACACCAGCTGTAATAATAATTACATCAGAATTTTTTATATCTTCATAATTATCAGTTCCTAAAAACTTAACATTAAATCCGTCTACAGATGAAGATTGTGCTATATCAAGTGCCTTTCCCTTAGCTATTCCACCTGCTACATCAAATAATACAACTTCATTAACAAGTTCCTTCAGTCCAATTAAATGTGCTAATGTTCCACCTATTTGCCCAGCTCCTATTAATGATATTTTAGACATACTACTATTTCATTGTTGGCATTATAAATTCAGGATCTGTTCTAACCCCCGAAGGCCATCTAGATGTAATTGTTTTTAATTTAGTATAGAATCTAACTCCCTCTGGACCGTGCATATGCTGGTCTCCAAATAATGATCTTTTCCATCCTCCAAAACTATGAAAGGCTACTGGTACTGGGATAGGTATATTTATTCCAACCATTCCAACTTTAATTTGATTTGCAAAAGTTCTTCCTACATCTCCATCTCTAGTGTAAATACTAGTTCCATTACCAAATTCGTGATCATTAATTAAATTTAATGCTTCATTAAAATCTTTAGCTCGTACAACAGATAATACAGGCCCAAAAATTTCTTCTTTATAAATTCTCATATCTTTTTTAACATTATCGAACAAACAACCGCCTATATAGTAACCATCTTCATACCCTTGAAGTTTAACATCTCTTCCATCAACAACTAGGTTTGCTCCTTCTTTAATACCCAAATCAACATAACCTCTCACTCTTTCAAGATGTTCTTTGGTTACTAGCGGGCCCATCTCAGAATGTTTATCCATTCCTGGACCAATTTTTAATGCTTCTACTTTTTTAGACAACGCATTAACAAGTTTGTCGCCTACATTACCAACAGCAACAGCAACTGACTGAGCCATACATCTTTCACCAGCAGACCCGTATGCTGCACCCATTAAACCGTTAACTGCCTGATCTAAATCACAATCTGGCATTACAACACAATGATTTTTTGCTCCTCCAAGAGCTTGGACACGTTTTTCATTTTTAGCGGCGTTTTCATAAATGTATTTAGCAACAGGTGTTGATCCAACAAAACTTACTGCAGATATATCTTGATGTTCCAAGATACCATCTACAACTTCTTTATCACCATTAACAACATTTAAAACACCATCAGGAAGACCAGCTTCACTAAATAATTCTGCTAATTTTAAAGGGCAGGACGGATCTTTTTCCGAAGGTTTTAAGACAAATGTATTGCCACATGCTATAGCCATTGGAAACATCCACATTGGTACCATTGCGGGAAAATTAAATGGTGTAATCCCTGCACAAACACCTAAAGGCTGTCTCATTGACCAACTATCAATATTTGTTCCTACATTTTCAGTAAAGTCACCTTTGAGCATTTGAGGAATCCCGCATGCAAATTCTACAACTTCCAGGCCTCTTATAAGAGAACCTTTGGCATCCTCAAAAACTTTCCCATGTTCTGATACAATCATTTTAGCAAGTAAATCAGAATTTTTTTCAATTATTTCTTTATATTTAAATATTATTCTAGCTCTTTGTATTGGAGTTACATTTGACCATGTTTCGAATACCTTTTTTGCTTTTTGAACTGCTAAATCAAGATCTTGCTTTGAACCAAGTCTAACTTCTGACTCTTGTTTGCCTATTGCAGGGTTAAATACTTTTCCTTTTCTATCTGATACACCAGGAACAATTTTACCGTCGATAAAATGCTCAATTAAATTCATGTAAGTATTTAAATAAGTAATTATGTGGTTGCAAGCATTTTTTTTATTGATGCTATCGCTTTTGCTGGATTTAAACCCTTTGGACAGGCACTAGTGCAATTCATTATTGTATGACATCTATACAATTTTAATTCATCTGCCACTTTTTTCAGCCTTTCTTTTCTATCTTCGTCCCTGCTATCTATTATCCATCTGTAGGCTTGTAACAAAACTGCTGGCCCAAGATATTTGTCACCATTCCACCAGTAACTAGGACATGCTGTTGAGCAACATGCACACATAATGCACTCATAAAGGCCATCAAGTTTAGATCTATCCTCTTTTGTTTGAAGATTTTCTTTTTCTGTTTCCTTTGAATTTTTTAACCATGGCTCAACTGATTCGTATTGTTTGTATAAAGTACTTAGGTCACCAATTAAATCTTTTAATACTTTTAGATGAGGCAAAGGATAAATATTAATATCACCTTTAATTTCTGAATGCGGTTTTGTACATGCTAAACCATTTTTTCCATCCATGTTCATTGCGCATGATCCACATACACCATGAGAACATGATCTTCTGTATGCTATTGATGGATCAATTTCATTCTTTATTTTATTTAAAAGATCTAATACCTTGGAGGGACAATTATCCATATCAACTTCATAAGTATCTAATCTTGGATTTTCTTCATTTGAAGGGTCCCATCTATAAATATTTACTTTTCTTAAATTTTTGGATCCAGTTTTATCTTTATAATATTTTCCTTTCTCTACTATTGAATTTTTAGGTAAATTTATTTGGACCATTAATATATTCTTTCTTGAGGAGGAAAGTATTGCACATCATTTGTTAAAGTTGATTTATGAACTGGTCTATATTCAATTTTTGTCTTTGTTCCATTACACCATGATAGTGTGTGTTGCATAAATTTCTCATCATTTCTTTTGGGGTAATCTTCTCTTGCATGAGCTCCCCTGCTTTCTTTTCTATTATAAGCTGAGTCCATTGTTGTTATTGCCTGCAAAATTAAATTTTCAAATTCTAATGTTTCAACTAAATCAGTATTAAATATTAGTGATTTATCTTTTACGTTTATTGAATCTATATTTTCTAATGGTTTTCTAATCTCGCTTACCCCCTCTTTAAGGGTTTTTTCAGTTCTAAAAACTGCACATTTAGATTGCATAGTTTTTTGCATAGAAAGTCGCAATTCTGATGTTTTAATATCTCCACTTGCATTTCTCAATTTATCAAATCTTTCTAAGCATTTATCGGTCTCTGATTGAGAAATTTCCTCATGAGGTTGGCCAGGTTTTATTAATTCAGATGCTCTTTTTGCTGCTGCTCTGCCAAAAACTACTAGGTCAATAAGAGAGTTAGATCCTAATCTATTAGCTCCATGAACAGAAACACAAGCTGCCTCACCTATTGCCATTAATCCTGTTACTGTTTTTTCAGATCCATTAAGTGTTAATACTTCCGCTTTATAATTTGTAGGAATTCCTCCCATGTTATAATGAACTGTTGGGACAACTGGAATTGGTTCCTTTGTAACATCTACATTTGCAAATAATCTTGATGACTCAGAGATTCCTGGCAATCTTTCTTCTATGACTTTAGGATCTAAATGATTTAGATGAAGATGTACATGATCTTTTTCTTTACCCACACCTCTTCCCTCATTGATTTCAACTGCTATTGATCTGCTTACAACATCTCTTGATGCTAAATCTTTCGCTTTAGGAGCATATCTTTCCATAAAACGTTCTCCTTTTGAGTTTAAAAGATACCCGCCTTCTCCTCTTACACCTTCAGAAATTAATGTTCCATGACCATAAATTCCTGTTGGATGAAACTGAACAAATTCCATATCTTGTAACGGCAGACCAGCTCTTAAAACCATAGCATTTCCATCTCCAGTGCAAGTATGAGCAGAAGTTGCGGAATAATAAACTTTTCCGTAACCGCCTGTTGCTATTATAGTAATATGAGAACGAAATCTATGAATAGTACCATCGTTTAAATTCCATGCAATTAAACCTTTGCATGCACCATTTTTCATTAGTAGGTCCAGAGCAAAATATTCTATAAAAAATTTAGTTTTATGCTTTAAGGCTTGTCCATATAATGTATGTAAAATGGCATGACCAGTTCTATCAGCTGCTGCACATGTTCTTTGAACCGGTTCATTCCCATAATTTTTTGTCATTCCTCCAAAAGGTCTTTGATAAATTTTACCATCCTCTGTTCTGCTGAATGGAACTCCGTATTTCTCTAGCTCCAAAACAGCTCGAGGAGCTTCCTTACATAAATATTCTATTGAATCTTGATCACCCAACCAATCTGAGCCTTTGACAGTGTCATACATATGCCATCGCCAATCATCTTCTCCCATATTCCCGAGAGCTGCGGATATTCCTCCCTGTGCTGCAGATGTATGGCTTCTAGTTGGAAAGACCTTCGATATGCAAGCTGTTTTCAAACCTGCTTCGCTCAAACCTACAGCTGCCCTAAGTCCAGAACCTCCTGCACCAAGTACTACTACGTCGTATTCATGATCAACTATTTTGTAATTACTCATTATCCTAAATTAAAAATTATTATAAATGTAAATATTGGGATTATTATAGCAAAAAAATATAATATTTTATTTGCGACATTTTTAATTTTTTCATTTTGTAAATAATCCTCAAAAATCTCACTTATGCTCAAAGCAGCGTGGAAATAAGCAGCTATCAATAAAAATGAGAACAGCAGTTTTGAAGGTTGAGAGCTGAAAAAACTTAAAATTGTTGAAAAATCCTTATCATATATGAAGGATAAATTAATTATGAACCATAGCATTAAAGGAACAAGAATTAATGCACTAATTTTTAAAAATATCCATTTTTTTGTTGAAAAGTTCATTAAATTAAACTCCTTGAAATTAAATAAATTAACACTGTTAATATAAATGAACCAAGAATTACAATTATTCCAGTAATTTGTGAAACTTTTAAATCAAATCCATATCCCATGTCCCAAAATAAATGTCTAATCTCACTTAAAATTTGAAAACTAAATGACCATATGATGCTAATTATAATTAGCTTACCAAAAAAAGATTTAAGAAAATTTTGAATTAATTCATAATTATTTTCTCCTAATAATAAAGATGACACCCATAAACAAATTAGTGAAAGTACAAAAATATTTAGTACTCCTGTTATTCTATGCGAAATAGAAACTAAAGATGAAATATGCCATTTATAGATTTGAATATGTGGAGATAATGGTGCTTTATTTTCCATAATAATTATTTTTAATCAATGTTTCGGCAATTTCTACAGCATTCAAAGCTGCACCTCTTAAAAGATTATCTGAAACAATCCATAAATTTAAACCGTTATTGATTGTTTTATCTTCTCTAATCCTTGAAATGAATGTCTCATTTTTACCTTCAGCTTCTAATGGAGTTGAATAT
>MDTA01082523.1_pt1 | contig 14030 bp, 5 predicted proteins | sample 811151 | NCBI WGS metagenome assembly MDTA01 (sample SAMN05326648, study PRJNA326480) | marine metagenome | isolation source: seawater | place: Indian Ocean: South | collected 2010 | reverse complement strand
TCTCGCTCGATTCTACCACGCTCCTGAGTAGTTCTATCCCCCTCTTTTCATCAGGGCCTATCATTGGTGAGTCGGAATCGGCGAAGATACTCTGCTGGATGCAGGTAAGCCTCTGCCTCTGGGGGTGATTTGGAGGGGATAGGGCCCAGGTGACGACCTTAGACCAGATCAGCGGGTGACTGCCCACCTCCAGCTTCCTCCATCCGTGGTTCCTGCGGACTCTCAGTTGCAACCTCCCTCCCTTGCTGATGAAAAGGGTTTGCGGCACTGTGACCGAGTCACGCGCGCCGGGCCTGGCGAGCTCCTTGTTATCGCCGACCCATTCCATCCATCTTCCCATCCACTCAGTCCTCTCCACGGATTCCAGGGGTATTTCCTCGATTCCTCTTGAGTGCCTCCTTGCTATCATCGCAGCCCATCTGTCAGTAGGCGCACTGCCGAACAACAACATGTGGACCGGATGCACGAGGGCGCTCTTGTCTGTCAAAGGCCCTGCTTCGAATCCATTGAAGCGCTTGAGTGACAGGCTTATCGAGAACAGGATCTTCTTCCAATCCACCATGCTTACATCGAAGTCGCTATTCAGAATCTTGCTGAGGCCAAGGAAGGGTACAGCTATCCTCACGCCGTCAAGGTAGAAGCACCCTGAGGCCCATGACAGATGGCTCCCATCGGGAAGAATACCCCCGATCTGAAGCCTCCTCCTCTGCTCCAGGGGTGGCCTCTCCCCTCCGGGATTAGAGAGATACTGGATGTCCTCCTCCAACAACCTCCACTCGCGGGGATGATCCGTGATCCACTCCTGCCTGGTGGGAGATGAGTTCCAGCACCAGTCCCCCTCGGCCCCTTCGGAATCCCTTATGCGGTTCCAGATCTGCTGGGGCCTCGTCCCCGGATCTCCAAGGAACCTCCTGACCCTGTCGATGTCCTCCTTACTGGATATCTCGCCTATCCGCTGTCCCGTTATGCAAGGCACCATGATTCTGCAGTATTCGCACCACTCCTCCGAACGAGGTAGGAAGTTTATCATCGCACCACTAGTAGAAGAGGAGCTATCCAAAATAGAATTGCAGCAAACACACCTAGACATCGACTCCAAATCCTAGAAGATTACTTCCATCGCTGGCCATTCTTCCTCCGAGGTATATGAAGGTCCGAGGCTATGAGACAGGCCAATCATACGCCGCATTGAAGTCTTCCAGACCTGTGCACTCACCATGGTAGGCGGTGAAATGTCTGTTCGAGTACTACTTGGAAGCGGTGGAATCGCTACCGAGGAAAGGAGGAAACTGTATCGAAGTAACGTATCGGAGCACTTCTCAGGCTGTAGCCGGGTAGTTTTCGTTCCATTCGCGTCTCACGACCACTCTGGATATACTTCCAGAATGCAGGAATTTCTGGGGGATACGGGACAGGAACTATGCGGTCTGCACGAGTCAAGCTCGCCATATGAGACAATAATGGGGGCAGACGCAATCTACGTAGGTGGGGGCAACTCATTTCTCCTAATCAGAGAACTCCATGAGAGGGGCATTTTAGAGCCAATCAGGCAGGCAGTCCTCTCTGGTACTCCCTACTTGGGAGTAAGCGCAGGAGCAAACGTAGCCTGTCCGACTATGATGACAACCAACGACATGCCAATCGTTCATCCTCCGTCTTTCGAATCACTAGACATTGTCCCATTCCAGATAAACCCACATTACCACCCAGGCAAGATTAGATTCATGGTTGAGGGGGAGGTTGTTGACCATTATGGGGAGTCAAGGGCCCAGAGAATATCTGAGTACCACATGGTTCACCCAAATCCAGTCTTAGGCATGTGGGAGGGATCATATGTATTCTGGGACGGGTCCAAGGGAGATTTGGTGGGAAGGGCCGATGCATTTCTCCCGGATGGACGAGTGGTTGAGTTCGGTGACGGAACCCAGTTCGATGGCGGCCTAAACAACATCTAGCCATTCAGTCTAGCATTAGGAAGGTGTTTCCCACACCAGCCGACGATGATTTGGGGGAATGCGATCCTCAAATCCTTCTTACGCTTCCATTGGACCTTCCCGTCGCCCCTCTCCACCTTCTCGAAAACCTCGAAATTTGAGTTATCATGCAGACAGAGCACGTGGATCCTGAGCTTGTTCTTAGAACCCAGCTTAATATGGGGAATTATCCTGATTAGCACATCCTGAGAAAACTGGAACATTCTGCCGTTCTTGTTGTACTCCTTACGATACATGTCTTTTGTCAGGCCAGAGTCAGACTCGGCGTATTTGTCTCCAAAGTGGTAGAGCAACTCTTCTTTGGTGTTGAACCTGTTCGACCCAGACAGATTTTTATTTTCCGAGGCCTCCTTTATGCGAGGCCAAACATCATCGTACAGCTTCTCGAATATCTCGAAAACCTTGGAAGGCCTGACATCAGACTCAGCCGGGAACTTCTTCGCAGAATCTGTTGCAGATCGTAGAAATCTTATCCTTGCTGAGAACCTCTCCTTCGCTTTCTTGAGGGCTTCAAAGACGTCTTTGTAATCTTCCTCCTCTTCCTCTTCAGGGCTTAATTCCTCTCTCCCGTATATTTCTAAATGATCTATAACGCCCCTAATTCCGGCCTCGCGATTCCTGCTGATGCCCTCTTTCACGGCTATCTCGAATTTCTTTAGATCCGTATTCTGATCAGACAGACGTTGAATCTGGTTATTCAGTGACAATATTCTTCTGTCCAAATCCTCCTTCTGGTCTCTTATATTGGAGACCTCGATTCTCAGAAGACCCCCCTCATTCCTTAGATCCTCATTCTCCTTGCGCAGGTATCCCAACTTCTCATCGGACGACTGGAGTTTGCTAAGGGTCTCGTTCCTTTCCCTTTCGGCTTCTGCTCTCTCCCTAGCATCGGACTCCTGTCTTATCCTCCCCCTTATCTCGTCCACCAAACCTCTGGACGCTTGTAGGGTGGACGTGGCTTGACAGACCCGATTCACTATTTCTTGCATCAACCGATTCTCGTCTGAATTGAAATCACTGTCGAATTGCCCAGGGGAATACAGATTCTCCCTAGCCGAATCAATGAGCCCTTGCTCAGTTAGGCCGGGCCAGAAAATTCTGATTGAACCGTTACTGAGCCATTGTTCTCCGAAGAACTCATCATGGCTTGAATTCTTGGCAGACAGGATGTTTACATGTGCCAACCCGGCAAGCCTGCTGCTCAGTTTCCCAACGCCCCCTATCATTGTCTTTCCATTACTCCAATCCTTCGAAAGCAGGACTATTGGTAGAGACCTGTCTGGGTCTAGGACTACCTCCTCTACAAAATCACGAGTTTCGCTAGGGGATACCGACTCCCAGCTCCCTGCAATAGTTTCGCCATTCATGCTGCACTCGAATTTGCTCACCAACTCTCGAATAACAAGAGGGGGTAGCACATCTTCCTCATGGGGGCCTATTCTCTGAGTCCCGTGTACTATGTCTTGGAGGATTGAGAACTCCACGGTTTCCCGATTCGAAACTACAAAGATGTAGTTGACAAACTTAAGGCCCTTTCTCTGCCTGCCCCACTCACTTCTGGTCATCCTCCAGAATCTTCCACCCTCGCATCTCTGATCCTTGACAAGTAGTGAGTCTGTATCGTTCTGATTGAATTCCCCTTCCTCCCATTCTACCGGAATCCGCCCCGAATCCACCCATTGCGAGTCAGTCACCCACTTCCAGCAAATTTCTGCAATCTCGTTGACAATCTCGTCGGAGCTCTTCCCCTGCTCCTCAGAGCTAACATCGAATCTGGTGAATAGGGTGCGCATACTTGCCAATCATCGGGTTGTAGATATTTCTCTTTCTACTCCCGAGGAAGGAAAATGTAGAGTATTTATATTCTGATTACCCTACTGGTAAATAATGCCCCATGGTTCAGACATAATTCCTGAATTTTCCACTCAGACCGAAGTTAGGGGGCATGTGGAACAATGTCTGAGGCGCGATCTGGTTGGACCAGGATGGATCGAAGGTGGGACCGAGCCAGACCCAGAAGAAATCCTCGATCTTGGGGATCGTGGAGTGCCACATAGGTTCTATCTGAAGGGCTTCATATCGCCAAGATGCGAAGACGAGGCAGAAGCCCCCCCTCCTTCCCAGGCTTTCTCGGTCGAAGCATCTGGAGACGGGTTCGACGAGGTCGCTGACGACAAGATTGTCGAATCAGTCAGGCAAGAAGCTCGTGATTTGGCGCCACGCTCGATAGGAATCAGTGTTTCACCTACGACTCGATCCGGAATAGTAGAGGCCTCGTTCCAATGGGGGGAGTACAGGTTCGAGTCCGGAGGGGAAAATCCGCTTTGGGTTCGAGAGCCGAAGTTCCATACCATCTCTAGAAGCGTCTCGGAACTGGAATCTAATGGAGTTGAGGATTGCATCTCCGATCAGCATCCCGGAATAAGATTCCAATTCAAACACTCCACAAGAAGGGGGCAGGACATAATCACAGTTCGGGTAGTCAATGACAGGACCTTCAAGAGGAAGGATTGGCAGATGAACGCAGAGTCAACAATTCACCAGATGAAGATAAAACTCAGTGGTCATTTCCAGGACGTCAGAGCACAGACTACATCGGTAAGCGACCCGACTATGGATCTCCTATACCACTACTCCAACGTGTTTTCTTTCGGACACAATATCGGGGTCGGATGGTCAGAGAAAGGGGATGAGGCTTGGACCGACTACATCCCAAGATACGAGGTCCCTCTGATGAGGCAAAGGAAGGAACTGCAGGACCTTATCCCCACTCTACAGGATCTGGTCAATCCCGAGAAGGTAAGAACTGCAGTGGAGTCAATCGAAGAATTCGTGCAAAAATACGAGGATTGGATAAAGTCACAACGGAAGGAGTTTACAGGTATCGAGGATATCCAGCATCTGGGTGAAAACTTCGAGAAAAATCTCCAGAATGCCAATGAGAACATACAGAGAATGAGATCAGGGGTGCAGACCCTTCTAAGTGACTCCACTGCCCTCGAGGCGTTTAGGTTGGCCAATCAATCTATACTCGAGTCTCAGACCTCCCCGACCTTAGAAGAACTACACAGAATCCCCAACTTCCAATGGAGGCCTTTCCAATTCGCGTTCCAGCTGATTAACCTCGATGGTATTCTCAAGGTCGATCACCATGATAGGAAGTTGGTCGACTTAGCATGGTTCCCAACGGGAGGCGGTAAGACCGAGGCGTATCTGGGCCTCATCGCCATATTATCCTTCTATCGGAGGCTTAGGCCAGAGAGCGCCATACTCGAACAGAACGGCCCGGCCATTCATACAATTATGCGCTACACTCTCAGGCTTCTAACGGCAGATCAGGCAGCGAGACTTGTGAGGGCTGTCGGAGCAATGAACATCGTCGCGGAACAAAACGAAATTGGAGTTTCCTCGGGTTTCCCACCATTCAGAGTGGGCATGTGGGTCGGTCAGAAATCTAGCCCGAACAGATTCTACAACAATCCCAAGGCAGAATACTCAACGCAGGACAGTGCTCATGACGTTATACTGAATTCCGGTACGAATGTAAATACCGGCGAATCCAGAGTCTCGCAATTTCAGAAATGCCCTTGGTGCGGAGACGAATCAATAGGGGATCAGAGAAGGTATTCTATAGCTGCAAGGCCATGGTCACTAGGCAGACCGACCTTGCATGTATCATGCGATAACGACAGTTGTCCGTTCAGAGATGAGTTGCCATTCACGCCGGTTGACGAGGACCTCTATCTGAACCCGCCAACTATCCTCTTAGCTACAGCTGACAAGTTTGTCCAGATTGCCAATAACCAAAACGCCAGATCGATTGACTTCGATCCCGAGGCCAGATTTGCACAGATTGACGGCTCTTCGTTTACAATCAGAAGGATGCTCGGTTTCGAGGGGGATAAAGACGACCACATTTCATCCTCTCCGCTACCCCCAGATTTGGTAATCCAAGACGAACTTCACCTGTTAACGGGTCCTCTGGGTACAGTAGCTGGTCTATTCGAAACTGCCCTAGACCTAGCTTGGAAAAGGGCATGCGGCAATCACCAGTTGAAGTATATCGCAGCAACAGCAACAATTCGTGGTGCCGACAGGGACGTCGGACTCATGTACGGTAGGGATCTGAACATCTTCCCCCCTCCCCTCTTGAAGGCTAGTGACAACTTCTTCGCCGAGGAGAGGCCTTTGCAAGATTATCCGGGGAGGATACATCTGGGAATTCAGACACCACCAGGTAAGAACATCTCATCCACGGAGCAATCAGCAGCCTCCATACTCCAGTGTGTCGGGTCCATTCGGAGCAGTGGCACTACCGAGGACTCCGTTATCGATCCTTATTGGACTCTGGTGATGTATTTCAACAGCCTTAGAGAATTAGGGGGGGGACAGTCTTCACTGTCCCAGAATATACCTCGCTGGATGGAAAATTACTCCGGGGAGGAAGGTAGGAGGGAGCTAAGTGAAAGCATTGAGCTTACCAGCCGGAGGTCTGCAAGCGAGCTAACTCAGTACAGATCCGATTTGAACAACCGATTAGGTCCCGATGCCGACGTAGTCGATGTCCTTAGTACGAGCAACATGTTCCAGGTTGGAATCGATATCCCTCGTCTAGGGGCCATGATGATAGTAGGGCAACCCAGATCAAACTCAGAATATATCCAATCTAGTGGTAGGGTAGGTCGAAGTAACCCGGGACTTGTTCTATCCGTCCTAAGAGGGACATATCCAAGGGATCAATCACACTACGAGCTCTTCAGGTCCTTCCACCAGGAATTCTACAGACACGTGGACAGGACTAGCATAACCCCGTTCGCTCTCAGAGCCTTCGATAGAGCCTTCGATACGACACTAATGCTGCTGCTCAGGATGTCGCTAACAGCCCTATCTGATAACGACGGGCCTTCATATCTCGAGAATCCCGATAATAGGGACGACGCTGGAGCTGTGGTTAGCTCGCTTACGGAAGAAATTGAGCGTAGAATGAACAAGTTCGAGTCAAGCGATATTGATCAACAAATTGTGAGAAATTCATTAGATGCGATTGACATAAGATTCTCAACCCTACAGAACCATGCCAAGATTCACGCAAGGGAAGGGCGTAGGCTGCATTGGCTGATTTGGAATGAAACAATGAGGAGGCCCGGTCAGAGTAGTTACTTTGCGAGCCCATTCAGGCCTCGCAACGCGCTTGGAGAAGAAGACTACGCGGATGTGATATCTTCGATGAGGGATGTATCTGAAGAGGTGCTTATGTTCCAAAGCACCAGGAGTGGCGATAGAATCTCCACCTCCATGCCGGAGAATCACCTATTCGGACATGCGAGCCCGGGTAGCATCTGGGAGCAAGGGGGGGCGCCATATCTAACAGGGGGGGTGCCTCGATGGGTTTTATCCTCCAGGCAATCGGAAACAGGCGCAATCCAGAGAAGAGAAAATGACAACCAAAGTTTGCTGGTGGACGAACCCATTCTGGATCAAGTCTTCCCGAACAGGAAATTCTTGCTGCTTCCCAGAATGTCTTCTGAGGATAATGACAGAGTGCTCCTCAGACCAAACATACCAGCGGTAAATTTCCAGACTTACCCCACAGTATGGGTCTGTTCTGACTCCGAAGTCGCTCACATTAGATCAGGTTCGGAGTGGGACCCGCATTCGAAAACTCGACGATGCACGGCAGATGGATGCGATAAGCCAACAGCACCGTCAAGATTCATTAGCGCATGTGAAGCTGGCCACCTATCCCACTTCAACTACCATAGATGGGTCCATAGGTCTGAAGGAGGATGTGGATACCAAGATTCGGATTTAGTGATTGAATTTGGTCCAGACGCATCATTCACACTCAGAGATTGGGTCGTTAGGTGCCGCACTTGTGGCTTAAGTCAAGACATGAGCCAGGTCCCCTGGGTCCAGAAGGATGACCCGTTGGCACCTCAATGCAGCGGGCATCGCCCCTGGCTACACTTCCAGGATGCAAACGAAGCCTGTGATGAACGAATGGTACATCGAGAGGTTGGAAACACATCCGTCACATTCAATGAATCGGCATCGATAATGCTAATCCCTCCATATGTTACTTGGAGATTAGGGGACAATTCAGATTTCGAAGATATGTTAGACCAGCCCAGTAGGAAACTAATGCTAGAAGAGTGGCGGGATATTCGAGAAAAAGAGACGAAGAAGAAGAAGCGGCAGCGTATCGACAACTTACTGGAATCATACGGCTATAGTAACAACCACTCAGGTTTCTTGGACAGACTAGACGAATATCGATTGATGAGGGACGGGTCTCCATTGTCCATCCGGACTCTAAAGTCGAGGGAGAGGAGAGGCTTCGTCCTGGAGGACGCAGATTTGGGAGGGATTGATCCAGACAGATTCCAATGCCGACCCATAGTAGGGGGAAATGAGCAGACACCTGAAGGATGGGAATCAGAAGAATGGCCCATTGATACGGTGTCCAGAATAGATCGACTCACGGAAATAAAGGTCATCAACGGTCTGAGGAGGATAGATCCGAATTCAGATTTTGAACCACAGCCATTGGACTTCCCTGAAGCCAGAAATGGATCCCGAGATAGTCATTCAATTGCGATGTACAATTACGGAGAAGGAATCTATATCGGCATAAAACCAGAGTGGCTGGGAGCAAGAGCAAGGAATAGGATATCTGTATTGAGCTCTTCAGGAAGGGAAGATCAAGCCAGCATGAGGCATTCACTAGGAAAGATACACAACGCAATAAGAGAACAGAACCCTATTCTAGAGGAAGAAAGAGGGACTTTTGCCCATTCTTCATTCACCGTTCTTCACACCCTCTCACATATGGTGATTCGAGAATTCTCATCAATGAGCGGATTCTCACTTGGCTCTGTAAGAGAGAGAATTTACATTGATGTGGCCGACGAAGAGGATAGGATAAGATACTGTGGATTCCTGATTTACACCTCTGGGTCCTCCAGCGATGGAACATTGGGGGGATTAGTCCAACAGGGATCCTCAATCGAAAGAATTCAGAATGTCTTCAATAAGGCTATGGAGGGGCTGGAGATGTGCTCCAACGACCCAATATGTGCCGAACACGAACCAATGTTTGAGGAGCCCAACGGAGCCGCATGTCACTCTTGCGTACTACTTCCTGAAACTTCATGCGAATTCCAAAATCAGATGTTAGACAGAAATTGGGGGCAGTGAATGACTGATCTAGGGGATATCAAACTGGCCTTCACATGGCCAGAGGGGCCAATTCCTGAAGGGCTACTTGATTTAGAATCGAGTCTGGAGAGGATGATTTCAGGAGCGACGGATAGGATAGACATACTCACTTACTCCCAGAATACTAGTGTAGAATTCAATCTAAACAAGTCTATTCAGAAGGCTATTTACCGAAACCGGCCAACTATTCGAATCTTCACAGACAACGAGAATTCGGCACGAAAAATGCTGAATAATTTCAGAGGGCTAGGATCAGAATTGGAGTGCTGGTACTGGAATAACGATGGAAATGAGTATTCGAAATTCCACATCAAGGCTATACTGGTTGATGACTTCAGGGTCTATCTGGGCTCCGCAAATCTCAGCGAAACTGCGATGGAGATCAGTGCCGAGTGCGGGGCCTTCTTCAGGAGCCGAGGAGTCAATGTGTCACTAAGGACGTACCTAGAAGGATTGATTGAGAGGGGGAGGCTGGTTAGATATTGACTCCCTCTAAAACTGAATGTCCTCACGCAAAACTCCCCAATAGCCCCACTCCATGGTCCTTTTGCGATGATTGTGGAAAATTCCTATGGGTCTCTGATTCTAGAGAGGTCTTCGAGGTTCCAGTGATTAAAGAAAAAGTAGTTCTGGGTGTCGGAAATAGGAGAATCATAGTCCCAGCGCCAACTGAGAGTTATTGCAACTGGGAAGATTTCCCAATCAGGACTAGACTGAATCAGGATCTAGACTACATCGACGGACAGACCGCTCTTCCCCCGGTAGGCACCTCACAATCTTCATTCCAGAACAGGCTCACTATTTTGTCATCGTCAATTCAGCGATTCGGACTGAAGGTAACCAGATTGATCGACAGTGGGGATTTGGACAATATCGAACCAATCTGGATTCACAAAGAAGACGAACATCCTTCCTCCATCCCGGATTTAGTCGGCGCCTCCGACTCCACCGTTGTGCCATTCCCTGAGGAGACAGACCCAAGATGGTCCGAGTGGGAGGGCATAGTCACAGGGCAAGGTGCTCAAATGTTCGGACAGCAATTCAAGGAGTTGCAGAAAGAATCCCTGTCTCGAATCCTCAGTAAGCCCCGGTCTCTGACCATCGTCGGACTTCCCACGGGATTCGGCAAGACAAGGATTCCACAGTCCGCTACCAAACTAATTCGCTCTACCTCCGGGGGGGACCAAGGGCCGACATTAATCATCTCGCCCCTGATCTCACTAATGGACGATCAAAGAAGAGAATGGAATGCCCTATTCAAAGGGGAAATGAAATTCAGATTCATTACTGCTGCAGAGACTACAGACAAGAGAAAGATATACAATGAACTACTAAACGACGAAATCGACGTACTGTGCTGCTCACCAGACAGCATAATTAGGCCCAGAAGAGGTGTCCAGCCACATTGGATAGAGGCAATACAGGAAATGGAAAATCCATTCAGCCTGCTAGTTGTAGATGAGGCACACACTATTGCGGATTGGGGTGCTTCCATCAGGCCCGAATTCCAACTCTTGGATACGGTGAAGAGATTGATTCTGAGGAGGAATAAAAACCTCCGGGTATTACTAATGTCGGCAACAATTACACAGCAAGAGGATGAAGAGCTGAGGAGGATGTTCAACTCGGATCAGTCCATGAGAAGCTCAGGGGAAGTGGTTAGAGAGCTCAGCAACAAGGATCTGGCCTGCGCCACCAGAAGGGACCTGATGTTTGATTTCAAGAGACTTAATCCTGACCAAGTAGCCACTGGAATAGACGACATTAAGGCAGCAAAAGAGCACTTACTTATTTCAGAAATGTATGACTGGAATTACGACTCTGACGGAGAATTGTACAGGAGGGACGGGCGGCCACCAACCACTGTAGTCTTTACAAGAAAAAAGACAGATGCAGAGGGACCAATCAAGTCCGCTTTCAATGAAATGGGAGGGGTCAAGACCTACACCGGAAGCACCAGCTCGATAGACAGGGAGGCCACTCTGAATGACTTCCTCTATGACAGACTCCGGTATCTAATTGCTACGAGTGCCTTTGGAATGGGGGTGAACAAGAGAGACGTATGGCTGGCGGGGTATCTGGGACAACCATTCACCCTCAAAGGCCTCTACCAGGCATTCGGAAGGGCAGCGAGGGACAGCGCGTGGAGCCTAGTGGAAGATGGAACCCCCGTCAGGTCCGGGCTATGCATTGGGAGGTTCTACGGGAGAAATCAAGGCTTCTCCCCCAGAATGAAGATTAAGCTTTCAATGGAGAGGATGTATGACCTGCTTTCTCCTTCTTTCAAAGATAGTAATGAGTACGCAGGCTACCTATTACTGGACTTGGCAGAGAATCCGTCTGCGGGATGGACGACCAATTTAGATTCGAAACAAAATCAAGTGATGCCCGAAAATAAGGAGGACGACTCTGATCAGGACGAATATGATTTGCTGAGCGGCCTCAGACTCACGATAGATCGGGCCAACGAGGTTGAGATGGCCAGATTAAGAGAGGAGATCAATGATAGGAGGAGTGAGCAAAGAAGCTTCCAATCCCACCTCAATCTCAGACTCTGGGTCCTGTCGTGTCTTGAGAGGACGGGAGCAATCAGCATTGTCGGGATGCACCCCGAGATTCTGGGAGTCGATGATGATGGAAGGGCAGTCGATACCAGAAAAGTCCTATCAACATCCGAATCATACGATGATTTCCTCACACTTTCGAATAATCTTCGGAAATATGAGAAACCCCAGAGGAAATTGATGGCCATCAGGATTAACAGGTCCATTAGAGACTATGACGAATTGGTCAGAGAGATGCAGGAAGGAATAGATCTTCTCGAGGAGAGGCACTCCATTGGGATAGAGGAGATGGCCAGATTCATGGATTCAGTTAGAGCCTCATCGAAAAATAGTGACTCTGAGGACCACTACAACAAGTTCTGCATCAGGAAATCCTTCGCCACTACAGTCGGGAGGAAGGCCTCAGAGGAGGCCACCTGCATTCAGTCAATCCGCGATCATTCCGAACCAGTGATGCCATGCTCAACCTGCAGATCACACCCCTGGCTAAGGCAAAAGGGACTTCCACAGGATGGATTTTTATTCTCAACTCCCGAGGTAATGAAGGTTCTGAGGGATCACGAACAGTATCACAAAGAGGATGATGTTCCGCCTTTCTTCAAACTCATCGATATGGAAAAAACCCACAGCCTGATCAATAATCGCCCCTATTATATGCAAAATGACGGACTCCCCAATCGTAGACCAAAGAGTGGAGATTATGCATTAATCAGAGATGGAACTCCCATAGGAAATTGCAAAATTAAGAGTACTGAGGTCAAATTCACTAATCTACCGAATACAGGTTTGGTGCTAGGTTTCAATGACGCAATAACATTCATACAAGATAATAAATCAATCGTGATTAGTTGGTGAGAGGAAAGCATGGTTAGCCATTCGTTCAATACAAATCTTGGAAATCTGGTCAAAGGAAGGAAGATTGTAATCCCAGAGATTCAGAGAGCCTATTCCTGGTCCACAGGAGATACGTCCAAAGAAGACGCATCAGATGTCGCAGCTTCGGCTTTGATTGAAGATCTTGAAGAATTTCACAAATCTGTCGTTTCCGGAGCCGAATATGGTTATTACCTGGGGTCCCTGATAGTATTGGTAGAAAAGGGAGATGATGTCAAATCAAAAAAAGCTACTTGGAATCTTCTGGACGGTCAACAAAGAATAACAACACTTACCATCCTTCTCAATGAGATTTTCAAGAGGCTTCAACTATATGACGAGTCTCAAGAAATCAATGACTCAATGAAGGCAATCAAGAGAGATTGGATGTCTCTTGGAAGGGGGGTAGAACCTCCCGAGAAAGATTGGAAATGCACAATTTACCCTCGTAGGGATCAGGATAGAGATGCATTGCGGGCTATAATCTCCCAAAAGGGCATTGACGACCTTCCAGAAGGAAACATGAAGGAAACAGCGAAGCATTACAATGGAAAATTTTCAAATTACGAAACATCAGAAATAAACGCCTTCGTGCGAACACTTCTCGACCGGGTAATCTTCTCAGTAATAGTCACTGACGAGTCAACTATGGCCTACCAGATGTTTCAGACCGCAAACGCTAGGGGCACGCCACTAACTACCCTCGACCTATTCAGAAGTACGGTGATTAAGAGAGCTGAAACAGAACTAGAGTTGAACTCCGACTCACTCAGAGAAATCATGAAAAAACTCGACTTAATTGAGCGTTTCATAGGCATATCCTCAGGAGAAATGGGCTCAGACCCATCGAATAGACAAAAGAGGAAGAAAATCGAAAATAAGAAGGAGAAAATCACCAAATCGCTCATGGACGCTTGGGTGGGATGCAGAGATGGCGAGATTAAGTCAAGAGGCCTGCTTCCGTACATTACTTCCCAGATAAATAACTGCCAAGATGGAGATGAATTGGATAGTCTGGTTTCAGATTTATTGGACCATGCGATGACCTGGTATCAAGATATCGAGCTTTCAGCAGACCAAATTCCAATCGACCATCCATTACATCCGGTCTTCAATATCGCATCCGATCAATGGAAATACCTGGCACTGGGGGTTCACAATTTAGAAAATCATCCTGGGCCTGTAAGCCCAATTAGCGAGGACCAGATGAATGCAATTTTCGAATTACAGACTTGGTGGAGCCTCCTAATGTTCGCACAGACAGGAATAACAAACACCACTCCCTTCAGAACATGGGCTACTGAGGCAAACATGTGCTGGCAACAAACCAAACACGCCCCTTCCGGAGGGGTAAAGATTTGGAACCAAGAGACCTTTAGGG